>SKEG01000581.1_pt1 | contig 37336 bp, 53 predicted proteins | sample 4826631 | NCBI WGS metagenome assembly SKEG01 (sample SAMN11008815, study PRJNA524170) | human gut metagenome | biome: Human fecal sample; material: Feces; isolation source: fecal sample from pouch patient p26, p34, p50 | host: Homo sapiens | place: Israel: Tel-Aviv | collected 2016-11-02
GACTACGCTCATATCCACTATTATAAATTTCATCTTCACCATCAAAGTTCATAGAGAAAGTGGCGGGTGGTGTCTGTGTATTTTGATATAAAGCACCCTTCATAATCCAACGCCCGCGTCGCACATCAGCAAACATATTAGTATATCCATAGTTATCTTGGAATCCAAATGAATTCCAACAACGAATAGACATATTGTGAAATCCATATTTATCAGATCTATCATCATTCCCTAAGAGAATTTGATTAATTCCAACATCTTGTCCTGGATTATGAATAAAGTTAATACCCCCACGTAAGTCAATGCGAGCATTACCGTAGTTAGCACTTGGATCATTAACGATAGAGATACATGAAATTCCTTTTCCATCATACAACGCTATTTTATTCGTTGCTTCAAAAAGAAGATTACCATCATTCTTTTTAACGAAGAATCCTCCAGCATGCATTTCTGTATAAGTTCCTACATTTGATGCATTTACCCTGATACCATTTTGGTCGATTAATGTTTGCCCCCAATATACTTCTGACGGATGTGGTGAGTAAGGTGCATCAATATCCCCTTCAAAAACCATAGGTTCCGCTACCCAAAAAAATCCGTCATTAGCTGCATTAGTAATAACAAAATTAAGTACGTGTGATGTGTTATTGGCTCTAAAAGTATGAGTAAATATCCCCCAACCAGCCTCACTACCTTTTCCACCAGAATAGGTATACGGTGCATCAATATATTTATTAGTATACCAACCGCCACCACCATTTCTAACAATAACATTCACTTGATTAACTCGATGTGCAGCATACCTAAAACGTATAGTATAGACCTTACCAATCGTTGTATCAACCGAACATTTTAATCCGTATTCTACATTTGATTGATTACTCAATCTAATTTGCGCTGTATTTAATCGCGTATTTGGGAATCCCCAATCTGCCGTTGGTCCTATAGTCCCAATCGAACCACCAGTCGGTGAATTATGAGTTTGCGTTCCCCAAAATGTGAATGCGTGTAAGAACCCACTATTTCTGATTGCATTATAACCTCCACTTGCTGAGAACTTGGCAATTAATGAAGTACTTGTTTGTTGAACTTCTGATGATGTGGCATACCCTTTGCCCGTGATTTGAGTTTCCGTTTCCTCTTTTGTATAAAAGTTTTGCTTCACTAGGTTTGTAATTGCAGTATCGGTAATTTTAGACTCTGCAGTAGAGACTCGTTGTTGTAAAGCTGAAATAGAAGAATTTACTCCATTCATTTTAGAAGTAACGTCTGTTTTAGTTTCATAGGTACTCGCCACCGATTGAGTAATAACATTCTTTGCGATATTAATTTGCGAATCTGTATATTCTTTAACCTCTGTTTTAGTGGAAATAATGGTTTCTTGAACATCTTCAGGCGCTTCGATCCAGTCAATCGTACCTTTATTGCCCTCTACCAATGTACACCAATTAACAGTAGCACTACCCGTCCTATCCCCATCTTTAGGATAATAATAAAATCTAACTTCAATAGTTTGCCCTTCAAGGTTGCTTCCAGTGGTAAAGGTAAGACTTTTAGTTGTATTGCTGGTCTCAGTGATATTGAAAGACCAAGCCCCATATGTCCATGTTTTTTCCACCACATAACATCTCAGATATTTACCCTCTGTGTTGCCTTCTGGATTGACTCTTCCATTAACAGTAAAGGTATAAGTCGTATTATTTTTTAATCCACTGATGACGGCTCTTGTGCCAAAACCATAAGCGTTTGAAGTTTGAGCAATTTTACTATTTTCCACCAAGTTACGAACACCGATTTGAAGATTGTTTAACTTATTAGTCATATTCGTTAAATTACTCTCTGTTGTACTAACTCTTTGAGTAATAGAATCTGTCGTTAATTTAATTTCGGCTACTTTATCTGTAATAGTTTGATTAACTGTTGTCATTTGAAGGTCAGTATATCCCTTAGCTGAAATTAGAGCCTTATTTGCTTTGCTTGTAGCATCGTTTGAAGCAGTTGTAATAGCACCATTAACTTTTGTTTCAACATTTGTCTTAGTCTCGTATGTGCTAGACACACCTAAATTGATTTCATCTTTAGCTATCTTAATAGCTGCATCCGTTTGAGCCTTCGTGTATACCTCTGTTTTAACGTAAACATCCGAACTATTAGCTTTGGTATCAATAGAGGATTGAATATCTTCAGGCGCTTCTATCCATCCAGTAGCTTTATTCCCCTTTTCAATCTTAATCCAATGAACGACCGAATTTGACGTAACTGTTCCATCATGTGGAAATCTATACAAGTCAATTCTCGCCCGAGTGTCATCAGGAGATGTGGGGATCCTATCTGAATGATAATTCGCCCTAAATGTCGCTGATATTATCTGTTTATTTGTACCACTTACTGCTAATTTACATTGCAAAGCATAACCACGTGATAAATAAAGAGCATAATGTGTAACTCCTTTTGCCGGTGTTACACATAAAGTAACCGTATATGTTTCACCCTTCGTTAGCAACTCGCTAGGTTTATACCAAGCGATTAAATAATCATTATTATTCCATTCGACCCCTGAATTTAGTAATAAATTTCGTACACCAATCTGAATACCATCAATTTTTTCATTAACAGTCGTTAAATCAGCCTTTTGTGCTAATTGTTGAGCATGGGATTGGATGGTTGTTTCAGCAGTTGAGACACTCGCACTCAATCCATTCAGATTTTGTTTTAGCGACACCATTTCACTATTAAAAGCTGTCATCTTCCCTGTATGATCATCGATAGTCGTTTGTTGCTTTCCAATCGTAGAACTTAAGCTACCGACCGTTTGTTCGAGTTTAGAGTATTCATCCTTCAATTTAACGGTTTGTCCATCTTTAGTAATCGTTGTATCTTGGATTAACGCATTGATTTTTCCCTGGGCTACATTAATAGCGGTGGTGTTACTCTCTGTTTGAGACTTTGTTCCATCAGCTTGTGTTTTTAAAAGATTAAAAGCAACTTCTAACGTCTGAGCAATCCCATCGAATTGGACCTTTGATGCTTTAAGAGTTGTAGAACCCTCATTAATCTCACTCACCACGCTACTAATATTTAACTTCGAACCATCAATATTGGCATTAGCCGAAATCATATCGTTACGAATGATACTATCTTTAATCGCATCTGCTTTCAGTCCACGGGCATCAAACATCAATTTACCACTTGAATCCCACACACTCATGGAATAATCATTAGATGCATCCTTTCCAATTTGAACACGCAAACGATTCGCATCACGAATTTGAATCGTATTATCTTGAATCATTAAATTCCCGCTACTTGAAGCCACATGAACTAACGTGGTATCAAGTTGACCCGCTTGAATTTTAGCTGCATTTACAGACTGAATCATCGCATCTACAATCACAACCGTATTCCCTTGAATACGATCAAACGTAATTCCACCGACTTGCATATTCTCTGCAGATAAGTGCCCACTCACTAAATGCTTAATATCTGCCAAATCCGCATTTAAGATGTTAATATTAGCGACTGCTGCATTGAGTTCACTAATATCCGCCTTTCCCGCTACTAAGACGTTAAGATTGGCTATATTCGCTTGTAAATCTTGTACCGCAATAGAACCTGCAACTAATTGATCAATCTCAGCTTCCTTCACATACAATTTCTCTATTTTAGCGAACTCTGCTTCTAACTGCTCCACAGATACTTTCTCAGCAACTAATGTTTTAACCTGGATTAAGTCAGTATATACAGCATTCACTTTCTGCGTTAAAGTCCCTTGAAACGAATACTCCTTTTTCTCCTGACTTTTAGTTGGAGATTTTAACGATAAAATAACATTGTCATAAACCAGTGTATATTGAGTATAGAGTAGCGGAACTGTCACTTTTGACTCTTCCATTTGAAATGACACCATATCTCCTACTTCTAAACGATAATCTGCGAGTGAAATAGAGGTTTCAAAACGGGGATAGCTTAATTCCTTTATCTTGTTTAAAATCCTTGAAGCCACTTCTCTTTGATTTTTTAAAAGGGGATTACTAAGCATTAATAATCTCGCTTTTGTGCTATACTCTCCAACTCGGTAATAACCTTCATCTAAGACTTCTCCGTTTTCCCCCGTCTTTTTTTCACCATAATGAACTTCTAAACAGGTGATCTGATAAGTAGACTCATTGGTCGTTGGTGTCTTGTACTCACGGGGAAAAAGCGTTAGGTTAGTTGTTGTGATACCGAAAAACTCAATTTTATTATCACGAGCGATTCGCACATTACACCCCATCGCACTAGCTAGATACCCTAACGTTTCTTTATAGGTTCTTCCTTCTAATTCCTCAGCATCAATCGAAACGTTCTGAACTCCCTTAAATTCAATGCCTAACTGTTGAGACATATCTTGACAGACCGCTACTGTTGTCTGATGCTTAGCCGATGGAAAATAGCCTTTGGACGCTAATTTATACATGTAGTCATAACACTTTACCCTGCGCTCCATCCCGTTCATTTCTGAATCGTATAAGTAAAATCGTTGAAATGGAAGATAGGTTATTTCATACTCTTCTCCACGCTCAACTTCTAATCCGACTTCAATATCAACATAACTAGAGGGAGTCAATTTCAATTCCTTCTTCGTAGAAAAATCAAGGGCTGAGGTTAAGGCATATCCGACATGGTATTCTTCAAAACCTCCATCCGTTGTAATCGTCATTTTTGACATCAACTGATTCAGTAAAACCACCTGATTATCAATTTTAATTCGATAAGCAAGTTTTCGATGATCATCTTTTATCGCTTCGTCAAATGGATGTTTTAGTTCCTCCGTCATTTGTAACACGTCTATCCCTCCCTTATCGCTCGACTAAAGAAAAGGAGAACCCAGCATTATATTTGATTTGACCGTTGATATACGAATAAATCGGCACGGATTTTTCAGCGACATAAAATTCTGATGTCACAAACTCTCCCTCCTCGGGAGAAAAATATGTGACAGGAAAAAAGGTTGGGTTAATAGCTTTTAGTATCCGTGACATCTCTTGCACACTAATGGTGTTCCATTCTAAATTGAGACTCACTTTAGTTGCTAGTTTATTTCGAAGCATACTTCCGTCCATGGCACGTCCTGAATCATAGTCTAAATCTTGATAGATGATGGTACAGGCACTTGGTGTAAAGTCCTGTCCACTCATCGTAATAAAAGCCTGTCCCATTTACTCACACTCCTTTTTAAGCTTTGATCATAAATTCGATTTTCTCTAACTCAGCTGGTGAAATTAAAATCTCTGCTTTAAATAAATCATGAGTTGAAATGGGTTCAATTTTAAGATTTACCTTTAATTCTAATAACTCCCGAATATCCTCCGTCCATTTCTCGTGGCAACCTTCTTTGAAAATGATATTCCCCATCTCATCCGCCTTTGGCATCCCCTGCTCATCTTTTTCTGCATATTGAACTAACAACTTTTTACGTGTTTCATTATAACTTTCTAATGATTTATCCACTTCTTTAATGTTTTTAGATAAAATAAAAGCTACCTTAACGGGTAGCTCTAATTGATTTAATTTACCTAAAACTGAAACACTGCTGACTAATACTTCATTACTTAACTTCATTAAATTTGCCCTCCTACTAATTCATCTTCTTGTGCATAGACCATTTCATCAAAATCGGCAATATCTTGACGAACTTGTTCTTTATTGGCGTTATATAGTTCACGATTAACAATGTTCGTATTGATATTATTTGAACCATTACCATCTGTTGATAGACTGGCATTCATATAAGCTACTGGTTGTCCATCAATTTTTGAAACTCCATTTAGTGTCATATTTTTTACGACTTCTAACATTTTTATCATCCTTTCTATAGCCAATGTACTTTTAATGAGCCCGTTCGTGACAATTCTTCCGCACCTTCAAAAACTCCCCGTGCAACTTCTCGTTTATCCATCTCTAAAATAATCGTTCCACCTTGGCCACGATTTGTTTGAATGGCTCGTAATAATTGTTGATTTTGTCTATCAAAATTCGTCTGCATTTGTTTCCATAATACATCTAGTGGCAAGACTGCCTCTGCATTATTTCCAACCCCATTATGAGCATCCCCAACACCAATTAACGTGCGGCTTGGGAAAATCCCTCCACTTGAATACCAATTGACATGAAATTTAGGCACAGTTTTCTTTTCAAAATCCCAATTTCCACTCACTGATAAATGAGGCATTTTTAAACGTGGAACAGGGAACGTAAAGTTCATCGCTCGTTTCATTTGATCCGCAAAGTATCGAACATCATTCAACATATCATTAAACTTGCTCCATAACCTAGAGGCCATTTGTTCCAAGTTTTGATTAAAGATATTTTTAAACTGATTCGATTCTGACTGAATGGTACTTCGCATCACACTTAATTGATTTTTAACATTTTGGTTCATAGATGTTAATTTTCCTTGCATCAAAGTCGATAACTGATTAAAAATATCGCTGACTGAATCTTTCACCTGATTAAAGTGATTAACAACTGTTTTGGCCAATGACTGCATTTCTGTTGTCACTTTTTTCTTAGCTGTCGTAAACTCTAGCGAGATTTTACTTCCTATTCCCTTCCATGCTTTAGGTATACTGTTAGCTATTTTATCTGATTCCGTTAAAAAATCACTTAACGACTCCTTCGTTTCAGATAATTTTTCTTCCACTCCGTTTAAAGCCGTGATTTGGGCTTCTGTTGATGCCTCATAAGCTTTCGTTTGAGCTTGAGTTGCCTGTTGTTGAGCATCAGTGACACTTTCAATCCCTTGAATCGTATCTTGTGTTTTTTCCTGCTCTTTCTGAATAATCATCGCATTAATATCTTCTAACATCTGTTTGCGACTATTTTCAGATAATTCCGTATTGGTTAAAATCTTTTCTCGTTGTTGCTTCAAGGCTTCTAATTCTTGTTGATAAACGCCTTCTACTTTTGCAAGATGTTCATCAATTAAACGATCTTTTTCTTGAGCTGTTAACGTCTCATCATTCATAATATTCGCACTATATGAAGCGTGTTTGGCCATTAATTGATCATAGCTCAACTGATTATAATTTAACCAATCATCATTGATTCCTTTAATATAGCCGTAGGTCTCATAGAAAATATTTTTTTCGTTATCCGATAGTTTTTGATACGAGTATAAAATTTCTGCGGTGTACGTTTCACTATCCGCACTCATTTCTTGAAGGACCTCTTGATTTCCTGTCGCCAACGCCTCTAAATAATCTTGGGCTATTTGACTCATCATACCAAACTTCTCATTGAACATGGATTCAGCTTCAGATAAATCGTTGGCTAATTTCCCTGCATCAAATCCAATCGAAGCAAAATGTTGATTGATTTTACTCGCCACCGTTCCGAAGCGATCAGATGTGGTTTCAATTTCTGTTGTCGTTTCTTCAAACGTGTCACCCATTGTTTCAATAGATTCAGTCGTTTCATCAAAGGCATCCGAAACGTTATTATCATCCTTCCATCCAAAGAAGGATTTAATTCCATTCCAAACCCAACCAAGCTTTTCACTTAACCATTCTGAAATATTGCTCCACCAATTAAACTTCTTACCAATTTCGATCACGACCTTAACCAATGCTATCACCGCTGTCACAATCAATCCGATTCCTAACAAATCCAAAGCTAATTTCAAAGCCCCTGCTGATAGGGTTGAGGCAATCATGGCACCATCAAGTCCCAATAAACCACCTACATAAGCCATGATGGAAGCTAATCCACTAGCTAAAGCTTGACCCGCATTTTTCACTAAACTTAAACTAAAGCTTATCACACCTTTAGTGGCTCCCGCTACACTCGTCACAAACTTCCCTGTTAGAGTTTTAATAAACACGCCTGTCTGTTTGCCCCACAATACAAACTTCTCAATATTAGCAGCAATTTTAAGGCCAAAATCAACGACTTTATCCTTCACCTTAAGAATCGTCCCTTGAAGTGTTCCAAACAGTGTCACCGTTTTAGAAATAGCGGTTGTTCCCGCCAAAATTAGTAACAAACCACTCCAAACAGGGGTTAATTTTTCGACCACGACTAACACAACTTTCAGAACGCCTGCTAATAGATTCAAGGTCGTTGCAACCGTACTCAACACCGCCTGTCCTGCCCATGAATTAAAGAAGGCAGTCACCCACTGAACACAGTTCGCTAAGACTTGGGCTAACGTAGTTCCAATGAGTGCGGCAATATCCCCCATGACATTAAGGAATGCTTGGCCGCCATGATTCATAAAGGTCGCAAACCATCCTCCAATCGAAAGGACAAACTGCTCACAGGCTTGGACTAAAGTATTTAAGGATTCTAGGAATTTTTTTGTATATTGATTCGTGGCCGGATTTAAATAATTGAATAAGTTGGCCACTACTTGTGTCACTTGGGCCGAAATATCTAAGAAAGTACCTACAATCGCACTTGTTAATGCCCCTGTATTTCGGACCAATTCTTCAAGTCCGTTATTCCACGCTCCCACTAAGAACGTTTCAATCGACTGACCTAAATTCTGAAAGGATTTTTTCAAATTTTCTAAGGCTTTATTCACATAGCCTATATTTTGATTAAATCCTTTTTTAAACGTTTCAGTGATCTTTACAATAGCCTCTGCCACACGATTCATCCATCCGACTAATTGACTTTCTTGCTCCTCTAATGAGCTAGATAAATCAAAACTTGGCGTTGTACCTACACTTCCTGATGTTCCTGTTTCTTGACTAGAACTTGAAGTGGAAGAAAGATTATTAATCGTGTCAATCCCCAGTAAACCTTTCGCCAATTTCCCTGCCTCTTTAGCAGCTTGACTCGCACTCTCCCCAATGCCTTCCACACTGTTGGCCACCTCTTGGATAGCTCCTGATGTTTCTAAGATTCCACCTGTCCCACCAAATAACCCGCTCATATCAAATCCTAACAGTGACATAAGTCCTGTCGTGAATGTGGCGATACTTTCTAATACAGAACTTAAGGCTAAGGTTAATTGGTTTAAAATCGGTAAAACCACGACTAGGATAGGTTGAAAACATTTCCCTAACGCAATGGATAGCTTATTGAGGTTATTCGTAAAAATACGTGCTTGATTGGCAGGGGAGTTAATCGTTCTTGCTAAGTCTCCATGTGCCGCTGATGTTTTATCCATCATCAACCCATAACGTGCTAACGTCTTATCTGCAATACTTAACTCTGCCCCAACTCTGGCGATTCCATTCGCATAAGCATATTCTTTAATCGTAGTTTCATTGATGATTGCACCATACTTACTAAAGACCTCTCCACTACCACTTAGAACTGATTTGATGTCACTAAAAACATCTGCTGAACTCATGTTATAAAAAGAAGCCATATCTTGAGATAACATCCCTAAATCTTGGGCTAGCTGTTGTGCCTGTGTTGAGGTTAAATCCAGGTTCTTCGCCATATTAAATAAGGTCGCAGTCGTATTCTGCATTTCCACCTGATTAACACCTAATGTATCTGATAAATCAGTAATCCATGCATTCACTTCCGATGCACGGTGTCCCCAAACAGTCGCAAATAAAGAAGCTGTTTCAGTTGCTTCATTCGCATTCTGAATAGCCGTCTTCAATGTTCCAAAGGCGGCAACCGCAGATAAAATCCCTGCTAAATATCGTGAGGTGAGCGCGCCTGTTCGTCCTGCACTTGAACGAGGTTCGCTTTGTTGTGGAAATGACTTAGGTTTAGATTGATTAGAACTAGGTTGAGTGGCTGGCATCATATTCGCTAACATCTTTTTTACTTTAGTTATCTGTTGTTTTGCGATTTCTGTCATTCGCTTAAAACCTGATTGAGAACCTTTTGAAACCTCTTCAGTGATTCCAAGTCCCATTTTCTCCATCTGTTGACTAACTGCTTCTATAGCTTTACGAGCAGTGGGGCCTAGCTGATTAAAAGCCTTATTCGTTTGTTTACTAACATTTTTAGCTGACTTTTTAGCCACTTCCTCTAACTGATCTACCTCAGTATGGTCAACCTTCACTTTAATATTAACCGGCTGTTGTCCCTCACTCATGTTCTCACATCCTTTCTTTTTAAAATAAGAAGAACACCTACTCGGTGTCCTCCGTTTGATTTTTTATTTTCGCATTCATCATTTCAACCCAAGATAACATATTAGCTTCTAACTCTCGACGAGTTCGTTCTTGTCGCTGTTCTTCTCTCGAAGTTTTCATTTTTTCAATTTCATCCTCAGTAAATAAATGACCATATACCTCTTCCAGTAATGGAGGTTTATTTTTATCAGAAAGAATGCTAGATACATTCGAGGCAATCACTCTTGCTTGAATATAATCCATTTCTGCTTGTTCCTTTAATCGCTCTCTCTGATTTAAATAATAAGACTCTGCTAAGCGTCTTATTTCACCTATTGTCAGATGGTAAAATTGCTCCTCTGTTAGTCCATATTGAGACATTCGTTTGAGATGATGTTGAATCACCTCTTCAAAAGAGAAAGTGGAAGTTTGATGAACTTCCTCCTCTAGTGGTGAAGCTGTTATGAGTCCAACTTTTGCTAATAAAAGGGGAATAATTTCTAACAAACTTTGAAAACTTCTCCCCTCTTCGTAACAATCATCAATAAAATCATAACCCACTCCGAGATTCGAGCCTTGAAGGGCGACTGTAAAAAACAATGCTAATTCTTGTGTTGTGGGAATTTGATTTAAAAAATAATCCATTCCCTTCCCCATCTGATTTAATGTATCTAAATCACGAATGGTTAAAGTGAGTCGATAAATCTTTTCATTTACCAATAGAACTAGCATCATTCATTTCCTACTGTTCGTCTGCAAATTCTTCTGATGGAATATAGCCTGATACTTGTAAAATTTCTGTTGTTAATTCAATTAACTCCGTTTGGGTATGCCCTTCTTCTAACCATTCATCAATTAATTGATAAATTTTATTTTCATTTACCCCTGGATGATGCATTAACATTCCGTGTGCAATAATCGTCACAATTTGAGGTAATGCAGGCAACGTATGATCTAATTCCACCTTCATTAATAAATTCAATGGGTTTCCAATTTTAGTTTCTAACATCCCGCATTGACGAGCTTTCATTCTTAATTGATATTCAGTTCCTTTAACAGTCCAAATTGCATATTTCATTTTTATTTCACTCCTTCAGTTGATTTTGTTGTTTTAGAATGGATAGTTAATGATTCTAGTACCGTCCCTTTTGCGACCGTAATTTCAGAAGCTGGAGTTAAGTTAACGGTCATCTTACGTAATCCCCCAACTTCTGAAGCAACATAAGTAACAGATACTGAAGCCGAAAAAGTAAACGTTAAACTATCTTGCTTAAATTTAATCGAAACTTCTTTTGCGGTTCCATCTTCTAACTCCGATAACGTTCCGAATTTTTCAGTTGTATAAAGACATTCAATAGCTAATGAATCCCCTAAGTCTCGAATCCCTGGAACATATACTCGAGCTTCATCGTTTAACGTTGTCGCTTCTACTTTCTCAGGTTCTCCTTTACTCAAATCAGGTAACCCTAAAATTAATTCTGATAAATCTGTTCCTCCTACCGTCACTTGTACACCTTTTACAACACTTGCCTTTGTTGCTGCCATTTTTTCATCTCCTAACTAATCATATAATCCTGCCCAATCTTTTGAACATGGGCTTTAAATTGATAACTTTTATACCAATGATGTGTTTTTCCCACCTTCGACTCTCTAATCTTAGTGAATCCCATTTGTGAGAAGTATTGCACCACACTTTCATTCATCAAAACAGCCTCAATCGTTGGGGCATATAGGTACACCTCAACGTTCACCATTTGTGTGACCGCTTCTTGATTGTATGTTCTGATACCATCTTGAAAATCCATATCGACTGTTAACAAAGGGAAATCAGATGGTTCTAGCCCACTCATAGCTTGATAAGGTAAATAGACGCTTAACCCTGTTTGTTGAGTTAGTCCTTCCTGAATTAGTTCTCTAAACTCAATCATTTCTTTCCCTCCTTACAATCTAAAATAAGTTTAAATAATAATCATTGGCGATTGGCACGTATTGCTTATACGTTTTTGTCATAAATAAACGTGGCTCCATTCCTTCTGTTGTCACCCAACGTCCGTCTGGGGTTTGATATTTCCATTTGTCTTGACGACCATTTCCATTCACCGCATGAATCCCTGTCCCGTACTCCACATACGGAGCATAATGCACAGTAGGATATAATCGTCCCACTAAATAGCTACCTTCCCACCTTAAATCAATCTTCATCTTAGAACCTAAATTCCCGCTTCTTACATAACCTGAACCCTCTTCTTTTTGCGGATAAGCGTAATCTGTTGCAGTATCTTTCATATCAGCTAATAAAGAGAGCGTGGCATTTTCAACACGCTCCTTTATTTCTTTTTGAAGGGCATCAAAATTAATATCCACCTCTACGCTAAACATCTTCATCTATCCTCGTACTAGAAAACGATAAACAAGCGTCTAAGCAATAGAAAGTCGGATAGTATAAACTTCTATCCACCCGATATAAAAGCCCCTCAAATCGAATAAAAAGTTGCTTTTTTTGGATGATAGCTAAATCATGAATCGTTTGATGATAGGCAATCGAAAATTCAGTGGTGGATTGTGATTCCATTCCATACTTCTGTTGACTTTGAGTTAGCGTTAAGGGATCAACACTTGAATGAAACTGCCCCAATGACTCGTACTCTGTTTGGATAATTCCTAACGAATTAGGTCTCGCTTTTTTTCTAATTAGGATTTCAATCTCTTCTGTATACCAATTCATCCACTACCACACCTTCGCATATCTCGGTAATGATAAAGAGTTTTGAATATACTCTTTAATCAGTGCTTCTAACTCTTTAGAGTTTAAAAAAGAGACGCTCCGACTTGATTGAGAAATCGAAGCAATCCCTTTCTCTACACTGGCTTTGGCACTCATAGAATCCCATAAATATAACGCTAAAGCCATCACTTCACAGGAAGCTTCCTTTAACACGTCATAGTTGGGATTATTCACATAAAGTTGACAGGCTCTGATAGACCTTTCAACGATTAGTTTAACCTCAAAATCCGTAGCTTTAGTTTGTTCCTTAAGGTCTTGAATGAGTTCTTCTTTTGTCACTTCCATCACCTTCTATTAACCTTGATCTTTAACAATCATTTGAATCGCATCTACTCGTTTATTTAAAATAAATACATCTTCAAATGATTCCTCAAAATAAACATATTTACCTTCTGATAAAGCACTTGGCGCCTCTAATTGAGCAAATGAATAAGACACAACCGGTAAAACAGATGAAGGATGAATTAATAACATCTTAATATCTTTAGCATCGCCTGCTGCTTCAAATCCTTCTGTAAAGGTGTATGACGTTTTCATTAAGTCCGTGGGAACCGTCACAATATTTACCTCTTCTAAACGTTCAACATCACGTACAATCGTTTTTTGAGCATTAGAGCGAACAATAGCAATTGCTTTTGTAATTAATGTTTTTGTAAATGTGTCACAGTATAAAATACGTCCTGAGTGTGGGACACGAGCTTCATCCATAGCATCCATCATTTCATCAAATTTATCTAAGATATTGGTTACAGTTAATTCTTCCGCTAATGGAGTAATCGCTTTTTGTTCATTTCGTAATTTGTAAATGGTTGAGAAAATATAAGCATCCATTTCAGGGAATTTCTGTTCTTCATTCATAACCTTCGTAATATTAGCAATCGATGCAACTTGATTCGTTTCATCGATATCTTTTGGATGAACTAACGTCTGCCATTTACGATGATTGTTTAATGTTTTAGTTTCCCAATCATTTTCAAAATTACGAGTAAATGATCCAATCGTATCACGGTTTCCATTCGTACGCCCTCCGACTGAAATGCTTGGGATTTTAATCGTTTTCGCATCAATAACTTTGTATTTAGATGAATTTTCTGTATTCCACAATGCTCCTGAAAACAAAGTATATGGATATGCCTGTGCTAATTCTCTTGCATATTGTTCTGCATAATTTAATGTTGCCATCTATTATTCCTTCTTTCTTTACTATTTTTTAGGTCTAACACCAGTAAAACTGAAACCGAACAATGGTGTGTCTTTTACTTCGCCGCCTCTTTCAGGTATTTGAGCAGTTCCTTTTAATTTTTCATTAACAGCTTTCGTCAACGCCGAATTAAATGTTTTTTCAACGACATCAATCGAAGCTTTACATTGATCTGCATCTGTATAATTCAAAATCTCGGCTAATTCTTTAGGTAATCCTTTTTCAGTTAACGTTTCATAAGCAGTCGCTTTAAGCTCACGAGTAGTAATTTCACGTTCACGTTCTGCTAAGGCTTCCTCACGCTTTTTTCGTTTGTAATCTTCTTGCTCTTTCGCATTCATAGAAGCCATTTTCTCTGCTTCCGTTTTTTCTGCATCTAATTTTCTCTGTTGTTCCGTTTCCCATTTACTTTTAGCCGAAGCTAATTCTTGCGCTAATCGTTTGTCATATTCCGATTTATAAGATTCATCATTTAACAGTTCATCAAATGTTTTAACTTGCCCTTCTCCTGTTCCTGGATTTGCATTCGTATTAGTTGCATCTGCTCCCACGTTAATTCCTCCTTATTTTTAATTCAGCCTTTTTATGCCTTGCTTAGGGCAAAATAAAAAGCCTTAACTCTCTAAGACTTTAATTAAACTATTCTGTTCTCATTCCGCATTGTCTTGTTTCTAAAACTTTAAATGAATCTTCTGTAATTAAAATGCTGTGGTATGGGTGTTCTGTGTTCTTCAACTCTTCCATGAGCGATGAACATAAGCGTTCAATTTCAGTTTGAGGTTGATAACCATTAAAAATATCTCCAATACTGAGAGTATCTACCCATTTTTTCTCAAGATAAACATTTCCATAACAATCAAACTGTCTTTCTTCTTTCTCAAACATCCAATCATTCGCTAATACATCAGTTTGACTCGCTAACCAAGGAACCACATTTCCTTGCACTGTTTTCATCGCAATATAAGCCTCATATTCAACAGTCGCCCCAAACTCCTCTTTAGCAATTTCCGTACATGCAGGATATGAATTTGCTGGAACATAATATAAAAACATCCCTTTTCCATTCCACCCTCGACGTGCAACTTTCTTTCCCTGCTTCAACAACTCTAACACTTGTCCAAAGTTCATTCCATTCACTCCTTTATTTATTTTGCTCGGCATATAATCTTTCACCTTTTACATCACTCACTTCTACCAGGTAACAACGTTCATTAGGATGTGCAATCGCTAAATATGGATTCTTTTCTAAATCGGAAATTAAATAAACACGTCCTTCTAATTCCCGACACTTCTCACAAACACGGTCATCCTTTACCGTTTTTCTTTTTTTATACTTAAACCCTAATCGCTTCGCATGTTCACAATTGGCTTTAACCTCACACATTCGTAATTCAGTTTGCACTAATCGTTTAGCATGGGAATAAGATACATTTAATCGTTCCATCACTCTCTTTGCTGTTTGGCCATAAGATTCGCCCCGAATAAATGATTGAGTAAAGATATCTTCTAATTCGCCCTGAATCGTCTTAGCTCGTTGATTAATTCGACTCTTATAATCCATTCCTGCATATCCGACATACCAGATATTTTGACTAAGAGTCTGAGCCTGAACAGGATTCTTTAACACTTCCTCAACATACGATAAATTTTGAGGATAATTGGCTTGGGCTTGAATAGCCAATGAAATAGGTGTGTCTTGAGCCTGTTCAAGTTTTTTCTTATACGCTGTATATTGTTTATCTAAAGCTTCCATATCAACTAAATCCTTAATAAATAATCGATCTAATGCATCAGATAAAGCTTTAGACTCCACTTTATATATCTCCTCTAAAACTAAACGTGTCGATTCTTTTAAATCCTCTAAAGTTTTAAGTTCCGAAAATCTAAATTCAGGACTCTCTTTCAAGATTTTTTCTTTTCTTGACTCCCAAACTAAAATCTCACGTTCAATCTCTTTCATGGCCCATTTATAGATTGTTCTGATTCGCTTAAAAGTAAAATCTGTCTGATAAGTAAAGTTTTCTGCTAATAAAGCTTCCCGCTTCTCCCAGTATTCTTTACTCTTCAGTTTCTTCGTCTTGCTCATCTTCTACACCTTCTAACGCTTTAGCTGAATTAACGAAGTGTCCTTGATCATCTAAATCAAAATCCTTAATTGCATTAAGTTTTTCTTCCTTTTCTTTTGCTAAACGTTCTAACTCTTCCTCAACAGATGGAATGAATGGTAATAAATTTTCTAATAAGGTTTCCTTACTTAAGATAGTCGATAGCTGCAACGCACGAGTAACTAACTCATCATTATTGTTAATGGTGTTTCGAGTAAATCGAATATCGACACTCTTAATAATCTCATCCGTTTTAATGTTTAATTTACCTAACAAGGATAAAACATTACAAATCAATTCAATGCGTCTTAACAATGCCTTTCGGAAATAACTCTCCTTAGTGGCACACTTAAACTCCAGCGATGATAACTTAAATTGCATACTGACACCGCTTAGGTTATTAGCAAAATTCTCGTCTGACATATTAGGTACTGAACTGAATTTATGAATATCATCAACTAATCGATTCTTATAGTTTTCTAATGCAGTGTCAGGAATATCTTTAAATAAATATGCTGCTTTTCCGCTTGCATCTTGAATACTTATAACTCGTGTAGTCTTTAATTTTTCATAATCCTCTTCTTCTAATTCCATCCCTGTTACCACGAGAATAGCATTTGTGAACATCTCAAAATCATTCGCTGTATCACTCACGACTTTATCAAGTGCATCGATTAAATCAACAACCTTCTCGAAATCTGAACATAAGTCTTTATTATTTTCAACAACTACTACTGGGACATCTCCCCAAAAGTGCTCTTGTTCTTCATACACACTGTTATCATTTGTTGTAAACTTCACGACTTTATAACTATTGTAATATTCAACATAGTCCACATCTTTGTTATCTACATCTTTAATCTTCCAATGCCTGATAAAACCAATTAAATTCTCTTCCACACTGGTGTCATAAATAGCAATCGCTTCTAATGGACTAATCGCTTTAAATCGTGGATTCAATTCCTTATCTAAATACATCAATTCACATGATACCCCATAAATAGAGGCATCTGTCGCTAATTGAGTATTCTCAGCTGATTCATCATTGTATTTATAGATATCATCAAATAAAGCTGTTATTTCTTGATTGTCATTAAAGGAGTAAGTAACTGGTTTCCCCATAAAATAGCCAACAATACTATTTACAATATAATCAGCATATGGATGACTAATTTTGTTGTTAGGTTTACTATCATCTGATTGTAGTCTTCCTTTAATACCGTTACGATTCTCATACATATCTTTGAGTTTTAATAAGCGAGGTAATCTCCCATTATGCTTATTAACTAATTCAACAATCTCCGTCCTAGTTAATTCTTCTTTCACTGAATGAGTCTTTAGCACCCTTTACCTCCTTTCTAGATTCCAAGTCCATGTCCTGAATGAAACTTAGGTTTTCTTCTAGTATTAAACTGTTCAGCAACTCCTGTTGTTGCATCAGGTGCATCATCATTTTTATTTTTACCTTCACGCTGATACTTGACCATAGCGTTGTAATACTCTGGCCATCTATCTCGCCAATTTACTGGAAAATAAATATGCTCCATCACCCACGTACTATTTGATAGAATACGTGCTTTTTTATTTTGGTTTTGATGAAACCAATCTACTTTCGTTTTATTACTATTAAAGTCAGTTCTTAAAATGCGCTCCACACTTCTCGCAAATCCACGACCACCATTGTTGGACTCAATTAATGCCCGATTAACCTGATACTCAACATACCGCTTGGCCACTTCTTTTTCGGTAATTTCCATAGCGTCTTTTGTGTAATACACATCCATCACATAAGCTTCATGATTGTATTCAGCATAGATGATATTGCACAAATAATCACTTCCCTCATCAGCCGTATCACAGTAGGCCTTAATAGAAGTAATAAGGTTTCTTCCTTCCGCATCAGTCGGTAGAACTGAATAGGTTTTAAAATTGCTATATAAACATCCTTTTAAATCTATCGGTTCTTGCTGATAGTTGGCCATCGCAATATCTTCACCCATTGCTTTGATCTTAGCAAGATAACTCTTTTTAGATAACACCTCATCACAAAGCATGGAACCATCATGCTGCATCGCCTTCATACAAACGTGCCTGACTTTTGCTCCTTGACTTCGATAATGTTCTAATGCTCGTCCTGCTAAGTCATCACTCGCCCAACGTGTCATAATAATAATGATTTTCCCACCCTCTTCAAGTCGGGATAACATTGTATTCGTAAACCAGTCCCAATGTTTTTCTTTGACACTCTCATTATAAGCCTCTTCTGCATTCTTGATTAAGTCATCAATAATCAACATAGAGGCTCCGAACCCAGTTGCTGTTCCAGTAGGAGAAGTTGCAAGATAGTTATTATAGCCACCTTCAAGTGACCATAAGTTCATCGCTCCATCACCACGTTTAATCGCAACACCCGGAAACACATCACTAAAAGTTGGTTTATACATATCTGCTTTTAGTTCAGAAATAGAGTTTCTAACATTTTTAGAAAACATGGTCGACAGTGTTTCATTGTAAGAACCTGTCATAATCTTCTCATTTTGATTCTTACCTAACACCCATTCAACGAATAAACCTGCTGTTCTACTTTTACCATGTCGAGGTGGTTCATTAATAATTAAGACTTCATCTTCACTCTCATAAAACTCTTGAAACTCAGTGCATAGTTCTACAAGATATTGACGATCAGTTTTATAAAAATCAGGTGCTTTTAAATGACAATAAAAAAAGAACTCCCGCCTTGCAAGTTCTATTTTTGCTCCTAATTGTACTAATACTAAATCCATCCTCTCACCTACTCAATCCCTGCTAATTTTTTCAATTCTTCCTCAGTTAAGTTTTCGTATGGATTAAGAGTTGTGACTGCTCCATTCACTTCAACTTTTTCTAAGAATGCTCCTGAGGTTCTAGCAATTAATTCACTTGCCTTTAAACGATCTTTCATTCTATTAGCAGGATTTCGCATGGTTTCAGTCCAAAATACTCTAACTTCTACTATATCTGCAGTTCGTTGAGCATCGATTTCTTTTTGCTTTTCCTCAATATAAGTAACAATGTTAGGTTTTGTTAGGTTTTCACATCCTGTAATACGGGCTGTCTTTTCACTATAACCTGCTTTAATAGCAGCTTCTGTGGCATTTCCTGTTTGTAGATAATAATCAGCAAATGACTGTTGTTTAGGGGTAAGCTTCATTTCAACATCACCCTCTCAACCTAATAAATATAGCTTTTTTAGTTCTTTTTACCTCCTGCTCGCTCAATACGCTCTTTTGCTACATTAGTTCTTAATGTTTCATTCCTCTTAGTTTCTCCTTTGAAATATTTGACTTGAATTAGATTAATGCATAAAGAAAAGCCATACCAACTGATATGACTTTTCTTTATGAGGTTTTTTATGGCTCTGTAGCAATTAAGAACATCTGTGGGTAGAAAACCACACTATCATAATACCACGGATTTTTGCTTAAAATGCACTATCTTTGCACACTCTTTGCACATTTTATGCACACTTTGTGAAATTTTACATTTTCAATAACTTTATTAACTCTTCCTCTCCAACTTTTATCTTATTCTTAATCACATTACGACTATACCCTATCTGATGTGCGATATAACTAATCCCTTTATTGTGGCAATGATAAAGTAACATAGCATTACACTCGTGAGGATGAGATTCAGAAATTATTTCTAATGCTTTTTCAACCCGTGCCACCTTTCTTTTTGCGAGTGCCAATTTCATTCTAAGTTCATCTTTCTCATTCATCCATTTCCAATAACGTTCTTCTTGTTCAAGACTAACTCCACCACTTGGTTCATATTTGGTTATCTTAATAAAGGTCAACTCTTCTAAACTTCGCAATTCAGTTGTATATATCGCCACCTCTCGCTTTGCTTCACGATATTCTAATAATATTTCTTCTACTGTCACATTCTCACCTCATATCCCGCTTCTTGATGTTTGATTTCTTAAACTTTTTTTTACTTTAAGTCAATAATCGGTGTTGAATCCCCTTGTACTTGCGGCACATCACCGTTCCATTTATTAATTTGTTCTAACTGCAACAACTCATTTGTCAGTGATTCTGAAATTAACCGGTTCGCTTCTGCCTCAGCCTCTGCTTTAATTCTAATAGCCTCTGCTTCAGCTTCCGCTTCTAAAATTTTGGCGTCTGCATCTGCTTGTTTTTGAACTAATAGCTTCTCTGCTTCGACCTCTGCTTTTTGCGCCTCTACCTTTAACGCTTCTAATTCCTGCTGCTTATTAATTTTATCTTGGATCGCCTTCGCAGTTTGATCATCTAATTCGATTCTTGATAAGTTAATCGAATCAATTATAATCCCAAACTCAGCAAACTTCTCTCTTGCATATTCTAAAATTGCTGCATTTAGTTCTGTTCTCTTCTCACCATAGATATCTAACACACTAAACTTGGATGAAACGTCATTTGCATATGTTTTTAATTTACCTCGCATAAAGGTAGTTTCAATCTCTTCTCCACTTTGTCCTTTAAATTGAGTGAAGGTAGCTGGCAAATCCTCCACATTAAAATGATAAGAGTATTCTAAATCGACCTCTACTGTTTTTCCGTCCGATGTTGCAATCATGAATGAATCATCATCTTTTGAACCTTCTTTTTTGTCTTTAGATAAATTACCTTGTGTCGTTGCCACTGAGTAGCTGGTCACTTTCATAAACGGACTTTTTAAATGCAACCCTTGATTTAAGACTTCACCTTGAATTCCATTATTTAATGAATACTGAATTCCAGCATAACCAGGATCAATTCTGACTGTACAAGTAACAAATAATCCTCCTGCTACAACTAATCCTGTTAACATTGTTGTTCCAATTTTGAATTTATTCATTTTTCATCGTCTCCTATTTCTTAACATTGTATCTCTTACATATTTCTCATTATATAAAACCCATTGAATCCAAATATAAATATCAGGATCCATAAAAATATAAACCAATCTCTTTCTTCCTCTGCTTCAAATGCTAACTGCATTCCTGTTATCGCAAATCCTACATTTATTAGAATCAGGATTACACCTAGAATTTTCAAACTCTCACACCTTCAACCATACTTTTTAATTTTTCTAACTTCCTTCTTTTGTAGTCATTCGTTTGAATATGACACCCATAACACTGTTTTAACTGCTCTAACATGATTTCCACATCTGCTATTTCTTCAGCTAGATTATCAATATACTCTGATAAAGTTTCTAAATCTTCTGATTGACTACATTCCCATCTTGCAATTTTAGAGATTGCTTGTATTAACTCTCCTAACTCTTCCATAGCTACAATTTGTTGCATATCTACTCCAAATGTTTCGACTGCTTTTCTGCAAATCACACTATCACTAATTGTCATCATACTCTCACCTCATATTTGTTTGTCTTTGAGTTTCTGTAACTTATTTCTAAAGTCCATACATATTTCATAAAACTTTTCATAATCCTCTTCTGTTTTCAAAAACTCATTTGGTCGAGAACTATCATACATAACAATTTCTCCACTAGATATGTCTACTTTAGTCATTATCCATAACTTTTCCATAACACCACCTCATAGATTATTCAGTTATTAAATCCCACAATTCATCAAATAATCTTTTCGCTTCCTGATAAATCTCACATTCATTCAGTTCACTATGTAATTGCTCTAACTGTTCTAAAGGTAATTCATCAGCGATACAAGCTATCTTTTCAAGTTCGTTTAATAGCTTAATCAACTCCGTTGTAACAAGGTTTGTCTTTTCTGTAAGTTCAATGAATTGTTTTTTTATATCTTGTACTTTACTCATTTGCTATTCCTCCCGTTGTTTCATCTACAATAGACTTAATTCTTCTTGCTTGGTCTAACGTAATCTTTGGCTTGCTATATCCTCCAAAGATTCCTCTAAATTCATCACATAAATCACAAAAATCTTTATATTCATCATATTTTTCTTTAGATTCATATAAAACCCAATCCGCAGTACCGTCAGTATATTCTTGCCTCCAGTTCTCAATAAAAAACCTTGGCTCAAATAATAAACTAGATACATAAAAATATTTTCTTCCGACTTTTTCAACTGTAACTTCTTGGTTTTTCACATTATAGCCTTTACGTCCTTGCCATACTGCATATAGTGTTTCACCGACAATCGGCTTTCTCATTTTGGACTTCACCTCTTATCTATATGCCGCTACTAATTTTAAAAAAATAGGTATCATCTCGTATCTTTTGTTCATATTATTAAAGTGGGTATCAGCTCACCATCCAAGAGTACACCCATAATCAAATATTAGGTCGAGGTTATTAAAGGGCAAACAGTTTAATCTGGTTGCTCTTTTTCTTTTACCTTTAAATACAATAACTGAACCCATACTACGACTAATCCAAATAAAAACAATACACTGATTCCCATCACCAACAATCCTAGAATGAACATGATCTATTCCTCCACTTTGATTTGATTCGGATGCCCACAATATCCACACCCTAAAATACAGGTTTTATCTTGGATATTTCGATGAACAAATACTAAGAGCTGTTCATGACATTTGTCACACTTTAACTTGACTTCTCCATAGTCTTTTTCATTAACTTGTATTGATTTATCCATCTTAAACCTCCCTCAATTCGATGCGATAAGATTTAATAATTCGAAACTCATAATCCGTAAAAAATTTAATAATTTCTTCTACATCTCTAAATTTTTGTGTATACTGCGAAGAATCCTCTAAACATAACAGTCCATACTCTAGACTTGTTCTAATAACTAGAACCCTAACCATCCTTTCGTGCGAACCAAAATATTCAATCACATCTCCAGCTTCTAGCGGCATCATCTCCTCATGTTTTGGAATAAAATTCATGTTCTATTCTCCTTTCACAAATAGTCTTAATTCTTCTACATACTCCTTGTACCACTCTTTCGCAAAGTCGTGTAAGGCTGCTCCACTCGTTAAATTAACCTGTGTTAATTCTTTAAATAAGTGCTCCTTGTCCTTTATAGAGGTTCCCTTTACATAAATCCTAAGCACACTTGCTTCACACTCATATCGGAAGAAAATCACACGATTAACAATAGCTTCTAGAATAGGTTCACTAGCATTAACGTAATTCACTTTTGTTTTTCTGATTAAAAATACATCTTGTTCCTCTTGGCTTAAAATTTGCTTATGCACTTTGTTCATTCTCTTCAACCTCTTTCCCTTTTAAGGTTAATTCAACCTCTTCTAATCCTTTTCGGACTTCCTCTTCACTTAATCCTTCTGGGATCGCCAATTCCATTCCATTAGCTAACTTTAAGCGTGTTTCTTTAGATGGCAATGACATCGTCCTTGTTTGGATTTTTCCATTTGATAAGGTTTTGAGTTCAAATGGAATACCTGCAGTTTTTAATCGTTTTAAAAATTCCTTCTGATTAGTGCGGTCTTTTATGAAGACTTCTTTAGCGATTCCTTCAAAATCAATCAACGATTTATTCGTCACCATTGAACTCATGCGCTGCTCAAATTTATTAACTTGATTGATTTTGTCCTCATTTTTGGATTTTTCAATATCTTCAAAATAAGTTAAACGGTTCTCTATTTTCGTCAGAGTGTTATAAAGATGATGTCTTGCTTCTCGAACGTAGTCGTTCACAGAAGTTCCTAACTCTACTTCTAAAATGTCAGCTAACTCTTTATTTTCTAAATCTAAAACAGAAACGTTTAAACTTCTAAGATCAATCGTAAAGAAGGATGATTTCTTAGGACTCACACTGGCGAGTAACATCGGATTCCGAATCACAGAATTAGTACTTCCTTCTCGTTTTAACTGATACTTTTCCATTCGCTTGAATTCTAGTCCCATCATATACTGACTTTGAGGTGTTACTACTTCCATGATAAATAAAGCTGTTTTATCATCTCGCTTTTCCTTCTCCCGCTTCTTATAGAGAGTGTGTGCCATCGTCATTGAAACCTCATATAAACTGGCTTGGCCAATCTGATAGCGTTCGATTAATTTTCTTAATTGACTATTCGCCTTAAATTCTCCTGGTTGTCGGTCATGGCTTTTCAACATTTTATCTAAGCTCTTTTCTAAAAAGCCTCCGAACTCCCCACCAATCAAATCAAAGTGTTGCTGACTTAATGATAATTCACTCGTGCTATTGTTTAATAAATGACAATAGCCTTTTTTAATCCAGGTCATGATAAATCCCCCTTATTGTTTAGTTGATATTTTTTGATAACTGAAGAATGGATTGTCAATCGTATTATCAAGAATTCGACAGATTTGTGCTTCAGTATCAATTCCTTTTAAAACATACCGTTGATTAGGTTGTATCCTTATCACTTCAAATTGACGATGCCCTTCCACTTCATCTAAATAACAAATCACTTGATCACCTATCTTTAACATCCTTTCACCCCCTAAAATGGTAAATCGTCATCGTCGATGTTAATCATGTTGTTAGCTTGGCTTTGTCCTGGTGTATAGGTTGGCGGTACTGAATTTGGAATAAATGGATTCGTTCCTGGTTGTGAGAATGGACTATCGAACGTTGTACGTTGTGTTTGAAATCCCGCTTCTTTTTGTGGTGATTGAGATTGACCTTGTGATTTTTTGGATTCTAAGAACTGAACATGATCACAGACCACATAAGTGCTATATCGTGTTGAACCATCGTTCGCTTGATAGCTTGATGTCTCAATTCGTCCCTCAATGCCAATTAAGGCTCCTTTCTTTAAAAACTTGGCCATATTCTCAGCTGTTCCTCGCCAAGCCATACAGCTAATAAAATCAGCTTGTTTCTCTCCATTAGCCCCTGTATAGCTTCTATTCACTGCCAAACTAAACTGTAGATTCGCAATTCCGTTAGCCGTGTACTTTAATTCTAGATTTCGTGTTAATCTTCCAACTAAAATCACTCTATTGATCATGGTTTATCCCTCCTAGTTCATTTCATATATTAGCTTCGTCTCCGTAATCTCCTCTGATATTTAAAGCCTTTAATGTAGCCACTGGTACAAAAATTCCCGCTACATAATGTTTAGTTAAAAAGGTTTCGTCTCCTATGTTATGAGCCTCTTGGTGATGTTCTCGACATAACATAATGAGCTGCATCTTGCTATGATCGACTTTCGTTCGATTTCTCCGGCCTACCGCATCTAAATGATGAACCTCTGCATGGGATTTACCACAAACCGTACATTTTCTATTTTTAAAACAGAGATACGACCAATTCTTGATGGTTTTAGCCATTTCAAACGTTTTGAACGTTAGCGGAATCCCATTCACAAACGTAAAGTCTAAGACATAGTCAATAAAATCACTCGCTATCTCCATCGACACATTCGAAAGACTAAATCGTGAAACCTTTGCCGCTTCACAAAAACTTTCTTTTAGTGTCTCTTTAACTTTCTCGACGCCTATTTTTTTGTGGCTATCACCTCGCCATATTCGAATATCGTTGAATAGGGAATAGAGAAGTCCTCTTTGTGCGGCAGATAGTTGACGACCATCATCTAGTTGGAGCATTCCCTTAGCCAGCCCATTCATGAAGAACTTCTCTTGAATATCTACACCGGGCACATATACTCGCAAGTAACTTCCTTTTCCGTTGTAATGGTCTTTTTTTATCACGACTTGATAATGCATAACTGCCCCCTAATTCTAATTCCCCAGTTCCATTTGTTTTTGGATTCTAGCTTGTAACTGTTCACAATAGCGGACATAAAATCTTGCTTTATCTTTTTGTTCCACCGGGACATCCCCTGTTTTAACAACCTGTTCAAATATAAACTTGATTTCTCCTAGCGTTTGTAAATCCAACTTACAAAACTTATCCATTTACCTCACCTCTACTATCGTTCCTGGTTTCATTTGTTCCAACGTTTTAATGTGACCGTCTATTTTCTTTAAAAGGTCACTTTCTAATCTTTCCGTCAATTCTGGATGATCAGGTCCAAACTCTCTAATCCAATCCAGTATCTCCTTTTTGAGTTCTTTGACATCGGACAGAAACGATTTACATTCAACCAACATCCATCTCACCTCCTTACACGTCTTTTCTTACTCTGCATACGAGCATAAATATAAAACAGTCCATTATAGTCGTTATGACGAACTTCCACTTCTTTGAAGTCATACTGAGGGTATTCCGATATCAAAAACTCAACCAACTCATTATGATTTAAAGCTAATTCTGTTATTTTTCTCTTACCATACTTCCCTTTATTAACTCGTGGCTCGGGTAATCTTAAATTCCCCTTACTCGTTGCCCACGCCCTCGCCCCTTTTAATCTGAACGATGTTTTTTGGTATACCTCTGGATTCTTTGACATATAATTCGTTATCCCTAGGAAATCCTCTTCTTTTCCTTGATAACGCATCGTTTTTATATTTGTCGCTCCATATATCCATCTTCTTTCAACTTCATCTTTAGATAATCCATTATCCATCACCGCATGAATATGAAATCTTTTAGTTCCGTAAGTTCCTTCCTCGATGACATAAACGTATTTAGCTTTTTCTAATCCCTCTTTCTTTCTCGAACGATTAATCGCTCTAAAAAAATAATTTGCGAACTTTTTAGCTTCTTTTAAATCTTTAGGATCTTTCTCATACGTCAATGTCATCCAATAGTCACCTTCATAAAAATTCTCGTGAACTAATCGCATTAACTTCTTTCTGGAATTTCTATCATTCAAGCTTTTTCTAGCTTCGGTTGATTCCTTTCTTTGGTTACTCATAAATCGCTTAATCATATCAGGTAATTGTTTTCTAAATGACGGGTAAATTTCTACTTCAAGTTGATTCCCACTTTCAATCTCTGCTCGAGCATACTTAAACCCTTTAATTGGTCTCATTACATCTTGCAAAAACTGTTGGTTAATCTCACCTGTTTCTTTATCATAAAAATTTTCATAATCATAATTAGCACATAGCTTATGGCTTCTACTTCTCAAATTCTTACTCATATTTTTATTTCTCCCTATCATTCACCCGATTACCATTTGTTATCACTCTTATACAAGCCCGTTAAAGAGGAATTTCACCTCATCCTTTTGACAGTATTCTCCAAAAATGTTAAAATAAAAAAGAAGTTTATACTTCCAATAATCACTTTATTTTTTCTACACTTACCGTCTAAGAATGATAGCCTTCCGAGGGGCTATCATTCTTTTTTTATCTCTATGTTGTTAAGGTAGTGATTTTATTTAAGACAACTTCGAAATTCTCATTTTGAAACGTAACCACCTTAGTTCCGACTGTGATCGCTCCAATCCATTCGTCATTTCGTTTCTCAATCGTTGCCACTTGGACTTGATCACGATAAACTTTAAATCCTGTCACGATTTCGTGTGTGACTTCGTAACCTTCTAGTCTGATGTTCGTTGTTCCCATTGTTTTCCCCCTCAATTCCAATGAAGTTTAAAAATCGTTCCCAAAGAGATATCTTTTTATATTGTTGGTCGAATAGGTATTTCGGATTTTCCATTGATCATTTCCCTCACAATCTCTTTATGATTTAACTCAAAATATTTGGTAATAAAAATTAAGACACTCTCACGTTCCTCTGATGTTAAAGTTAAGGAATCATAAATCATTTTCGGAACTGGATTTCCTTTTGGAGCTGGAATATGTACCGTCAATTGAGATGTTTTAAAAATATATTCAAAATCAAATGCTTCATTTAATCGAATGACCAATTTATCGTTATATCCCACTATCTTTATAGTTGGTGGGATTTGCATCAAAGGTTTTATCATTTCTATTCCTCCTTTTTTAATTAATCATGCTGAAGTATAACCAAAACGTTATACTTAACATTCCAAATGCTATTAGGAACATGATGAGACCTAAAATTAACTCTGTTCTTTTCATTGAATTCCTCCACTATGGATTATTAAATTGCAGACTTAGAATTTGTGACTTTAGATCGTTTCGTTTGATGTTTACTCTCAAATTCTTCTTTATCAATAAAGTAAGATGTAACTTCACTCGTTTCATCATTTATCTCTAATACAGGGATTTTTCCTTCAGGTACATCTTTTTCAGATGGAATAATATCACTTGTACCTGTCACCAATTTATGGGGATTTTGTTCATCAACAATTTTCTTTGCTTCATAAAACGAAATCCCCTGTTCATTAGATAATTGTCTAGCTGCTGCCATTCTACGAGCTGCTTCAAAGAAACCAACTGCTTTTTCTACTGTACAATTTGTTACTTTTGTCATACTTATCCCCCCTTTTTTGCACTACGCAATTAATTAAGCAAAAAAATATTCTCCATACATATGAGTGTCAATATCCAACATAGTAGCAATTGTATCCGCCTCCTGCAAATTCATCACTCTAATGTTATTAATTTTCTGACTCACTGTAGACGGTGCTAATTCTAACGCTAATGCGATATCCTTTTGTGTTTTTCCGTATTCGACTAATCTCGCCTTTAATTTTTGTGTATTTACCAAATTCATCTCTCCTTTTTGCACTATGCAATTTTTAACTCTATATTAACACCATGCAATTCTTTTTTCAATAGCACAGTGCAAAAAAAATATATTTTTGTAAAAACATTATTTGCACTGTGCAAAGTTAGGGAGTTATTGTATAATAAAGTCATGCACAGAAAAGGGGTGATCCAGTGACTAACAAAAATAATCTAACTAATAAAGAAATTGGGCATAGAATAAAATCACGTAGATCCGCACTTAAATTGACGCTTCAAGATGTAGCTTCTGATGTCGGCGTAGCTCCCTCTACTATCCAACGATATGAAAACGGAACTATATGTCAATACAAACTACCTATTTTAGAGTCTATCGCTAAAGCGCTAGATGTTAACCCTGTATGGTTAGTAAAAAAAGATGCTCCCATACAATTAGAGCAAAAAGTTTCTAAAAAATTAGGGTTAGAAGATCAATTAATTAAATCTTTTCAAAAATTAAATCAGAATGGAAAGATTGAAGCTTTGAAAAGAATTTCAGAACTAACTCACATCCCAATATATACAGATTAAACTTTGATGTGGACACATACAAAGTGAGGAAATGGAATGCATTCAAAATCAAAGAAAAATTAAATAAAAAGCACACCAAAAGGTGTGTTTTTAACTAATAAACTATGAAAAGGTGATGAAATGAAGTTGGCATTATATGCTCGTGTTTCTACTGAAGAACAATTAAATGGTTACTCTATTGAAATTCAAGTAGATAAACTAACACAATATGCAAAATTAAATGACTATGAATATGAAATTTTTACAGATGAAGGTTATAGCGCAAAAGATTTAAATCGACCATATATTAAAATACTACTTGATAGATTGAAAAATAATGAATTTGATGGAATTGCCATTCATAAATTAGACCGCTTAACTCGAAGTGTTCGTGACTTACAAAACATTGTCGATTATATGGATCAAAATAATCTAAAATTAATTAGCTTAAATGAATCATTTGATAATACAACAGCAAATGGACGACTTACTTTAACCATGATGGGCGCAGTCGCCCAATGGGAACGAGAAACTATTCAAGAACGTGTATGCCTTGGAGTAAAACAAGCAGCATTATCAGGAAAAATTGTTGGAACTGTACCCTTTGGTTATAATTACGATAATAAAACAGGAAAAGTATCTGTTAACGAAGAAGAAGCAGAAGTCGTAAAAATTGTTTTTAATATGTATGCACAAGGTCATGGATCTAATTCCATCTCTAGTTATATTTTCGATAATTATCCAAAAGAATTTATGAATTTTGGAAATACTCAAATTCTGCGTATGATTAAACGTCGCTCATATCTTGGAGAATCTATCACACGATTTAAAGATGGAACTAAACATGTAATTCCTAACGCTTATCCTCAGATCATTGACCAAGAGTTATTCGATAAAGTACAAGAAGTCTACAAGAATAAGAAAGAGGTGGCCACTCCACGTCAGAAAAAAAATCGAAGAATTTTTACTGGTTTCCTTGTATGCGGATTATGTGGTAATGCTATTTGTGGATCGGCTAGCGGTTCTACATCAAAAAACACTACTCTATCTTATCGGTGCTCCCATAAGTATAATCGAACAAAATGCAGATGTTCTATGTTTAATGAAGAAGAACTAGAAAAAGCTTTTGTAGAAAAAATGGTATCAACACTTAAGGCTGTTAAAGAAGGAGCATGTGATATTAATGTTTCATTCGCTAAAGCCAATAATAAAGAAAAATTAATAAAGGAATTAAATCAACTTAAGAATAAACGAAAAAAATGCTACATAGCTTTTGAAAACGACTTAATATCACTTGAAGAATTTAAGGAGCGTTCAAACGAATTTAAACAAAAAGAAGAAGAACTAGAAAATGAAATTAATACTCTACAAGATGTAGCTGTTCCTAAAATATTCAATTTTGAATGTGATGACTTTCCCGCTACATGGAATAACCTAGAACGTTGTGATAAAATAGCTTTATTACATGATTACGTTAAAAAAATTGAAGTTTCAAAGTTGAGTTATTTAACCACAGGACGTCGTGAATCATTGGTAATACACGATATTACTTTCGTTTAATCATTAGCGTTATAAAACAACTGAAACAGGTGTTTTAGTAACTTTATGATATTTATTAATTAAAAAATCCGTACTATAAAATGATAATTATAATACGAATTTTTTATATTCATTAATTATTTATTCTTCTAATTTTTGTAAAATTAAAATCTAAGTCTTCATTGAATATATATACTCTTGGATCTTTATTAGATACACTAACTAATACCTTATCTCCTGTAGTTTATTGTGATGATAGTAAAATTCAATGGTTGATTTTTCATAAGGTTTTCCATCATCCTTAGTAATCTTTTTTTGATTTATACATTCCGTAAAATCTTTTTATGAAAAAAGATAATTTCTTATTTATTACGCATAGCAACAAATAAGAAATTATAAAAAAAGTGTACTAAATTGTACACTTTTTTTATGTGATATTAAAACATTTTTAAGGATAATAATACAAATAGTAGTCCTAGAATAATTAGGAATGAACTGCTTTTTTTAGTTTTATAATGTATTCCATCTATAATGCAAAATAATCCTATAAAACTTAATGTTAGCTTATTAAAAGTATTACTATCAATTATATTTGTAATAGTAAGTAACAATATAATAAAATAAATTATCCCTAAAAAAATATTAATTTTATTCAATACCACAATATCACTCCTTTTATATAGCAACTAACTTACAAGAAGTTGCAAATGATTTTTCTGGAGTAGTTTCAATAAGCGTATTTCCACTATCACTAACAATTTCTAGTTTTGTAATAGCGGTACACTTCCATGTTCCATCAAATTTTGCATTATGTTTAATTTTTGCTCGAGCATATCTTGTTGCTGTTGAATAAGTCACCGTATAATTACTATTGAGTACAGTGGCTGTTCCCAGAACTATGTATCCTAAAACTTTTCCATATATATTCGTAACCTTGTCAATAAGTTTTGCTCCTGCACCTAAACTTATTGTAATAGGTAAAGATGATGTATGAGAAAAACTTTGTTCTTTTACTAAAGTCCAATATGATGAACCCGATCCTCCACATTCTTCACCACAATTTAAATCTGCTCGGGTTTGTGCTTCATTAATCAAGCTTCTTGCTGCTTCATATTCATAATAAAATCTATCTTTTAGAGTAGCTTTCTCAACCCCTTCTAAGTTGTTCTCTAAAGTAGATGCAAATACTTGGATTCCTGTTGAATTAAAAACTAATCCTATCACTACTAATGCATAAATTAATCTCCTCATTCTAATCGCCCCTTTTTTATTTTGAATTCATTTTTGAATCTATAAAAAAATATATATTTCTATATCTTTTTCTTAAGTTCTAGTTAAAATAGTTTTGATATATATTTTTATTTCCAACATATCTCTTTTATTCTTCCTATTTTCATGTAACTTTTAGTGATAAGACTAAATCAACAGATTTTTATCAGGTATTATTTTTCTACATTTAATCACTTCTGACTAGACTCGTAATCAAACTTTGTTTTCCAATCGTAATTCATTTCATTCTGGATTTCAGTATCATACTGAAAAATTTCTCGATTAATAAATGTGCTGATCATCCCCATTTCTACTATAATCATTACGAACATTAATAAATTATTTCATTTCTATTCCCTCCCTGAATACGATTCATTTGTACTTAGGGCGAGTTCAACTTTTAATTTCCCTATAAATTCCATCGCCCTTAAAACAATTATAACTATCTTTCCTTCAAAAACATATTTAATTATTGTCACAAAAAAATACATCAAAATGTGACATTTTTTGTAATATGAATTTTAAAATTCTTTCCCCCTCGTGAAAAATAGACACTTTAAGTGGCATAAAACTCACCTATTAATATCTTGTAAATATACTAATTATTTTTATATTTTTGATGTGGATTTTCTCCCCTTTAAAAGATACACATTAATCTCAAATTAAATAACATTAATTTTTTTGTAATAAAGAGAGGCTTCTCCCCAGTATCTCTATTCCATCTTTTACTTTAAAATATTATTTTCTTAACATAAAATCATGTTAAGGTGCTTCAGTAACTTTATAAGGTATAGAAATTTATACCTTATATCTCATAAAATTGAATCATGCCACATTCAAATAACAAATTAAAACCACATCAAGCTTGATGTGGTTTTTTTATTGGAAATATTTTTAACTACAGTATTTTTTTACAAACTCTTCCTCAAATTCTTCCTCTGTATATGTATATAGTTCATTTATATATAACTTTTCAAAACTCTTTAATCCAAAGTCAACTAGACGATCATTCGCCTTCTTCATAACATGTCTCTTAATTTGACGACTAGCTGAGGAACTTTGGGTTTTAGAAGGGTTTTTTGCTTTATTATAAACTAATATATACTTGACATTCGTTCGTATAAAACTTATTTTTTGTTCAATTATGTCAGTAAACATCCATAAACTATCGAACATTTTCAATCTTACATTACGTTGATTAACAACACCGTTTTTAAACTCAATAAAATAAATTTTATCTTCACAAATAAAAAGCGCATCATTTGATGATGGAGTTCCATCTGATTTAATTTTCCGCTGATATTTCTCTTTTACTTTGTCGAAATCTATAACCTCTATTTCTGATTCGGTCATAAACTCTCCACTTTCATCATCTCTTGAAGTAGCTTTTAAAGTTGATTTACTACTACTTAAAATATCATAATCCTCAACTCTAATCATTAATATACTCCACATCCTCTAATGTTTGAAATGGTTCTGCTAATTTCTTATAAATAAGTTCTGTATTATCTGTTACGTCTAAAATTTCAGCCTGTCCATCACCTGTATTTTCTGCTAAATAATATTTGCATTTTTCTGGTACATTGTGTTTCTTCGAATAAACTTCAATCGCTTCTAAAAAGTATGGACTATGTGTGTTTAATAGTATGTGTAGGTTAAACTCTTTTTGAAGTAAAACTATTAATTCGGCAAAAACTATCTGCCATTGTGGATGTAAATGTATCTCTGGTTCATCAAGTATCAATGTTCCATTCTCCCTAATACTTCCATTTTGTAATAAAATTTTCAATATAACAAAAGTTTTTAAACCAGTTGATAAACTCTTAACATTCACTGTTTTATCAGAATTACGTGGTTTATACATCATTTTTTGACGCTTATCCTGTACTATTTCTCCACCACAAACTACATCTATTTTTTCTAATATTGTCGCTAGTTTATTCTTTACTAGAATCTCCGTCATAGCATTTTCAACATCAGAGCCTCTACCGACAGTTGCTAATTTTCTTTCAAGATGCTCCCTGTGTGATGAGCTTTCATTCACAGTAATCCTAAAAATATTCGAACTAAATTGTACATTATTTACATTATCTAAGGAAAAAGGATCATCTAAATAAACGACTTCGTTTTGTAAGGAAAGATCATTAATTATTTCAATTACATCATCATTTTCCACTAATGCTTCAAGAGTAAAATCTTTTATTTTAAGTTTGATTTGAGCTAAAGACTCTTCTACGAAAATATTATTTATTTGTCCGTTAAATTCAGTATTAAATTTTTTCCCTAAAATAGTCTTTAGAATTTCATTATCAGATATTTCTAAAATTTCTATAATTTGTTCTTCTACAGCATCTAATTCAATTTTATCAAAACTTACAGAGCTAAGCGGACTATACTCTAAAGTAAATTCAATAATTGCTTGGGCTATTTCTTTTTTATTTTCGAGATAAACTTCTTTATTCATTAATATATCATCGACCAATAGATCCCATTCAAGTATATATCCACCTAAACTTTTGAACGCAAAACGCAATATAAAATACATTCGTTCCCTACGTTCATTCAATATTCGTTCCTCGATGTTATAAAAGGTATTAAATATACAAAACAATGCTTTGCCAACCGTGCTTTTACCAGTATTATTTTCTCCAGCAATGACAGTTATTCCATCTATGTCTATACTAGCCGCACTTATTTTTCCTATATTTTTAAATTGTAATTGCATTATACAATCCTCCTACCTTATTACTTCTTTATATAATATACATTATTTTGCTTATCCTGACTATAACTATACTAAAACAAACTTCGATAACACTGCCACTTTTCTGTTAAAAATCGCTATCTAATAACAAAAAAGTAGCCGTGAACTTAATCACTTGCTACCTTTTTTATCAATACTTTATTTACTTACCGACTTTAACTCATCATAATATCTGTTTCCAATGAAGATTAACCCCGTTAATCCAGCAATACTTATCAATGTCCCAACCACATTTAAGTTAATCATAAATAAAAGCGCACTTCTTTCATCCGTAGACGTTATAGTATAAGAAGCCCCTGATTCTTCTACCACTGTATAAACTAAGTGAGACAATGGTATGGAAAATAAAATAATCAATACACCTGTGACAAATGCAATTATAGCTATCAATATAATACGATTCAAAAAAACACTTTTCATCATACTTCAACTCCATTTATCTAAGTTTCTTTATTACTATAATAGCATAGTTGAATTGGAATAAAATAGATAAATATCAAAAAAAGGTAGCAGTGAACTTAATCACTTGCTACCTTTCAACACTTCGTATTAAGAATATTCTATCATAGTCCATTGATAAATAAAAGAACTCATTATATAATAATAGTGAGCTCAATTACTTTTCGGAACTTGTATTTGCCGATACAACTTCCTTTACTTTGTAGAAATCATGAACAATGCTAACCACATTCTTCATGATTTTTTCAATGCAGTTTGTAATCCACATTAACAATCTAACTGCTAAGTAAATTTCTGTTAGTAACATAATCATTTGTATCATTTGTTCACCTCACTTTCTTTATAATGAAAGCCACTAAGTCATTGACCTAGTGGCTCTTTTTATGAGGTTGTTATTTGACGTTAATCCAAACTCCTGTATAGAATTTATCCAACTTCGCTTTAATTTTATCCGCATTTGTTCGGTCTTGGTATGATCCACAAATCACTCGGTAATAAGTCGTCCCTTTAATGGCAACAACATCAATCCATACACCTGTATATCCTCTTGATTCTAAGTTAGCTTTAATCTCATTCGCTTTATTTTTTCCTAGATATGAGCCTACTACTACCTGGTACCACGTTTCACCGTTTGGCTTAACAACGCTTTCTACTGAGGGAGATTCTTCTACTTCTTTTTCATTCTTTAATTGTTCACGACACCAACGGACACGATCCACAAAGCTTTCCCAACGTTTTTCTTCTAAGATACGGTGAGGACAGTATTTACCTGAAAAGTCTTGGTGTTTCTTTAATTCACTCATTGGGAAGTTATAATCGTTCATCACATGAGCGATATACCAAACCGCATTCTCTTCTGCTTGTTTATATTTATCTCCACCACTTAATGAGTAACAAATTTCAAATTGTAAGTAATTACGGTTTCCATCGCCATTTTCTCCATCTCCTGATGCATAACAGCTACGTTCAAATGGCAATCCTTCCACTACCTCTTTATCATCAATGGCGGCATGGAATGAAACCTTATCTTCTCTTCGCTGCATATATGCCACTTCATTTTGAGCTGGTGCATCATTGTAAGTATTATGGACCACAATTCCTTTAGGATCTCGGTAATGCGGACATTTAATAGAATATTTACGTTCGTCTAATTTCACTTTTTTTACTGTTGGCACTTTATTCATCTTATTTTTCCTCCACTTTAATTAAATTTTTAAATAGCTGATGTAATCCTGTTGAAGCTAACCCACTAAAAAGCCCACCTAAGACGATAGATGGGTTAATGGCATGATTTATCCAAATATTAATTAAAAGCCCTAGAATCGACAAAATCATAGGGATTAGGCTATTATCCACTTTAGGAACACTCGTCTTGATGACATACCCTACACACAAACAAATTCCCACAATGACAGGGATGAAATACTCATTTAAAAATGTGATATCCATTAGTTACTCTCTCCTTTCAAATTTGTTTCTTCCTTCACTTCTAAAACACTATCTTTGACTAACTTAATTTCAGCCACCAGTTCGTCTTTATAAAAGACTAATCCGGCAATTAAAAATCCATAGGCGGCATTTGTAACCATGAAATGACCTAATCCTAGTCCAGAAAGCAGTAAGATTAAGGCTACATATTGCTTCTTAATGGGTGGGTCCCATTTTTTAAGAAATAATCCTTCTACAATTAGAATTCCTGTTAAGACGACGTAGTTTGATAATTCTAAGTACATTTTTCATCTCCTCATATTTAAAGGCCACTCATGGAGTGACCTTTTTTTCTATGCAACATTTAAATATTCTTTGATTTCATTCAACTCTTTTTGAAGTGCCTTAATCAACTTCTGTTGTTCCTGACACGTCACGACTAACGATGCATTTAATGCCTCATGATTTAAGTGTGTGGTAATCTCTCCGTATTCATCTTGATACTCTGTTGTAATTAACTCTGAGTATCCACCATATATAGCCGAACAACACTCACCATCATTATCAACGTACACTCCTGTTTTTAAATTCATAACTGAATCAATGGCTTGACTACGCTCATATCCACTATTATAAATTTCATCTTCACCATCAAAGTTCATAGAGAAAGTGGCGGGTGGTGTCTGTGTATTTTGATATAAAGCACCCTTCATAATCCAACGCCCGCGTCGCACATC
>SKEG01000582.1_pt1 | contig 37268 bp, 44 predicted proteins | sample 4826631 | NCBI WGS metagenome assembly SKEG01 (sample SAMN11008815, study PRJNA524170) | human gut metagenome | biome: Human fecal sample; material: Feces; isolation source: fecal sample from pouch patient p26, p34, p50 | host: Homo sapiens | place: Israel: Tel-Aviv | collected 2016-11-02
GTCATTTATGGTTACACTCCTTTGTTTTCTTTCGTCGGAAATACAATTTGAGTGTACCATAAATGCCTTTTTATTTTTCTAACTTAATTTTACAATTCGCGAAAGTAAAAAAAGACAAGAAGAAAACGTCAATAAGTAGGTAATCAACACCTACTTATTGACGTTTTCTCGTTGTTTTTTAATAAATACTGCGTCAATTCTTCTGAAAATTATGTCAAAAAGGTACTTTTTTTGCTTTTTTTATCGTAAATAATAGATGATTAGCTATTGATAGTAAAGGAACTACTACTTTTTTTAACAGTCAGTTAAAAAATATTGAGGGTTCTCACAAGAATTTTTCTATATAATAGAAAGAGCAAGGGAAGGAAGGCGGGATAGAATGAAAAAACGGATGGAACAAATTGAAGAAATCTTAAGTTGTGAAGAAAATAGTGCCGGTGTTCGATTAAAGGAATTGGTTGAGGCCTTAGAATTAGAAGTCACAAATCAAAACTTGTTAAAGGTAACAAGTATCTTACATATGAATCCAAAATTTAAAAAAATTTATGCATACGAAGACAGTCGTGTTATTACGCTGTATCAACTTTTACAAAATAAGCCGTTGGAAGTAACGGAATGAAAAGAGGAAAACACATGAAGAAAACAATACTTATTCTTCTATTTGGTTTATTGACGGTGGTTGGTCTACCAATGGTGACTGAAGCGGCTGAACCAGTTGATGCAACAGATGCAACAATTTTTGGTGCGCAAGCGATGGTACCTAATAGCACAGAGGATCAAACAGAGAAGTTACAGACATTACTGAGTCAGACAGCAAAGGAAGGACGGGCATTATTTTTACCACAGGGAAGTTATGCTTTGTCAAAAGATATTACGATTTCTTCAAATTATCAATTAATTGGCGATACAACAGGAGCCACTATTTTACATAATGCTACAGGTACACCGATTCAACTGAAAGACACTACGTACGGAACGAAAACCAATGTACGACTTCAAAATATTGCTTTTGATGGCATCAATGTGACCTTGAAATTGACGAATCAATTAACGCTAGCAAACAATATCTTCTATAATCCATTAAAAGGATTTGTGGTCAATTTAAATGCAGACATTGGCGTTAAGATTTCAGGCAATATTTTCATGCGAGACACAGCACACATGCAACCCAAGATTGATTTTAACCGAGCGATTTACATTGGTGGTTATTCAACACCAAGTCGCTTCCAGTATATGTCAGATGTAGACATCGTGGACAATTTATTTGGGTTAAAAGTGACGGAATTAGATGCGATTAAAAGCACCAGTCGTTCAGACTTAGCAGCAACTATTACACGTTTACAAACAGCCATTGAAGCAGGTGCTATTTCAGTACCTAATGAACAAAATTATCTATCCACCGGGGTTAATTCTTTTAATATGCTGAAGGATGTAACTGTTCAACATAATTTTTTCTATTCACCCTATGATAATGAAAACTTGAATGGTCTAGTGGGAGATCATGCAATTTATTTCCGTGGCGCCCAAAACATCACGGTAGTAGGGAATCATTTACGCGGACTACAAAATGGTCCAGCTGGCGGATTTAAGTTTAAATCAGGCCGTAATATTACGATTATGAATAATTATTTGCGAAATACAGGTCTCATTATGTATGGAACACCAGAGATTGGTTTAGCAGAAACGCAAGCAGAGGGTGCTATTTCAGAACTCTCTAACTGGTTAGTGGCTAATAACATTTTTGATTGGAAATACTGGGATAATCAATATGCAATTGGAATGGAATACAATCGACATACAGGAAATAACAATGTGTTCAATGGCGTATTTATCAACAATCAGTTTGTTAACTACCATAATATTCCGCAAAACCGACGTCGGGAATTGTTAATCGCTAGTGGCGGTGGGTTCCGACCAGAAACGAGTTTTGTGAAAGACAATACTCGAGATGATGGCCTTAAAAACGGCCAATTATTGGTAGAAAATTGGACAGAGGCGGACTATCGCTTAATGCCAGCAACATGGGAATCGTTAATTTCACCAACACTTTATGAGCAATATAAAAATACGCCAATTCCGGTTAGAAATATTTTAGCAACCCCTGTGGCTACAACGATTGTGCAAGGACAATCAATCGATCCGCAGCAACTGGTTGCTAATACAAATGACGCGGATGAAGCAGTCCCAGCCGCTAAAATCGTCAATCCAGAGGTCTTAAATGAAATCGGCCAACAAAAAGTGACTGTTCAATTAACTTATGAAACAGGGTCATTGGTAACAGTGAACGTACCGGTGACGGTAGAGGCCCCTGCAAAAAAGCTTGATTTGTCCCAGCTACAAACCGTTTATGCTTCGATTGGTGAAGCAAACCAATATACAGTTTACTCTTGGCAGCTATTCACTGCCATTGGGCCTAAAACAATTGTTCCTTCCTATTATCAGCAGGCGACACAATTGTTAGCAGAAGGTCAGGAGAGTCAGGACAAAACCCAAGAGCAAGTGGATCAGTTAACAAGTAATTTGCAATCTGCAATGAAAGTATTAGTCAAAAAAGCCGATATCACGCTAGAGCGTACAGAAGCAGAAAATGAACTGGCAAGCGTTCATAAATTAGACGAATCTGTATATACCAAAGACTCTTGGCAAGCCATGCAAGAAGCCTTAATAGATACAACAACTGGCGAAGGAAGCTCTAAGCAGTTACAACAACTGCTTGCTTGGTCAGATGAAGAATTATTAGAGCCAACACTTGGTGGCTTTAAAACGCCTGCAGATGCACAAAAGCGTATTAATCAATTAACACAAACCATAAAAACGGCGTTACTTCTGTTAGTTGAAAAATCAACAGAGACAACTAGTAACACAAGCGAAAGCAGCACCTCAAGCACAACCAGTGAAACCAGTAGTACCAGCGAAAGCAGCACCACAAGTACGACAAGTGAAACAAGCAATACAAATGAAAGCAATACACCAAGTACAACCAGTAAAACCAGTAATACAAGCGAAAGCAGCACCTCAAGCACGACAAGTGAAACCAGCAATACAAATGAAAGCAACACACCAAGAACAACTAGCGAAAGCAGTAGTACCAGCGAAAGCAGCACCTCAAGCACGACAAGTGAGAGCAGTAGTACGAGTGAAAGCAGCACGCCAAGCACGACAAGTGAGAGCAGTAGTACGAGTGAAAGCAGCACGCAAAGCACAACCAGCGAAAGCAGTAGTACCAGCGAAAGTAGTACCTCAAGACGACAAGTGAAACAAGCAATACAAATGAAAGCAACACACCAAGTACAACCAGTAAAACAAGTAGTACCAGCGAAAGTAGTGCTTCAAGTACGACCAGCGCAACCAACAGTACAAGTGAGAGTAGCACCCCAAGCACTGTAAACGAAAGCAGCCAAAACAAAGGCCAGAATTCTGTCATTTACGCGGTAGAGTCTAATCAAGATCCTAATGACGCTCAAAGTAATTCAAAGCCCTCTGCCAAGGCTAGTCAAACAAATGAATCAGTAGCAGAAAACCAAGCAACTAAACAGATACAGACGAATCAAGAATCGTCAGGAACAATCAAAAAAGCGGATAATACGACCAAAATTGCCAAGAAAAAATTCCCCAAAACAGGGGAACAATCTTCAGCAGTTGGGAGCTTTCTAGGCCTGAGCTTTTTATCGTTAGCCATAGCAACCTATTGTTTTAAAGTGAAAAGATAACTCTTTAAAAACGGATAAGTAAACATCCTGAAACAAGAAATAGGACTTGTTTCAGGATGTTTTCATATAAAATTAAAAGAACTACAGTTTTTAGTGAAAAAACACACAAAAGTACTTGAAATTCTGTGATATAAGGGTAAAGTAAAGGAGGACAAAAAACAAAGGAAGTGAAATGTTTGTATACACCAGATGAAATTTTAGGTATTAGTATTGAAAATGGTCAGAAAAAAATTCAAAAGCCTTTGGTAGCAAAACTCATTTTAGGATTTATCGGCGGTGCCATGATTTCCCTCGGCTATTTGGCTTATGTGCGTGTTTCCGCCTCTATTCCAGCAGATTTAGCCAGTGTTCAAGCTTTAGTGGGAGCTGCGGTTTTCCCAATTGGTCTAATTGTTATTTTAATGGCTGGTGGTGAGTTAATCACAGGAAATATGATGGCAGTGAGTACGGCTTGGTTTGCTAAAAAGGTCTCTTTCAGAGAATTACTCGTGAACTGGGTCACAATTACATTGGCAAATATGGTTGGCGCCTTATTTGTTGCCTATTTTTTTGGTCATTATTTAGGTTTAACCAGTAGCGGCGCCTATTTAAATCAGGTTCTTTCTCTTGCAGAACATAAAGTTGCAGCAACTTGGCTTCAAGCAATTATTTCAGGTATTGGCTGTAACTGGTTCGTAGGTCTGGCCTTATGGCTTTGTTATGGTGCGAAAGATGCAGCGGGGAAACTATTAGGCATCTGGTTTCCAGTAATGATTTTTGTTGCAATTGGCTTTCAGCATAGTGTGGCGAATGCATTCATCATTCCAGCCGCAATTTTTGAAGGCGGCGTTCAGTGGGGAGACTTTTTCCGTAATTTTATTTTTGTTTATTTAGGTAATATCATTGGTGGTGCCATTTTTGTTTCTGGCTTTTACTATTTAAGCTATCGCAAACATTAAATCCATTTAGCAGATAAAAACCTACACAAAGGCTAAATGCCTTTGTGCAGGTTTTTTCTTTTTAAACAAAAAGGAAAACGGTTGAAAAATTATTGCTAGATTTTTAAAACAATGTTACATTAATGTTACAAAAAGATTTCTGGAGGTAACGAAAAATGAAAAAAATTGCTTTGTTCAGTATGTTAACGTTCAGTGTATTGTCTTTAAGTCTAGCAGGATGTGGAAACAAAAAAACAGCAAGCACAAATGATTCTAAGCCAAAGCAAGAAACAAAGAAAGCCACGCAGAAATCCTCTAGCCAACAAGAAATGAAAAGTAGTCATTCGTCTGTCACGGGTCAAAATTCTAATGTGACAGGGGAAAATCCGTCAGAAAATGCCACGCAGCCTTCTGCAGGAACTGATGAAACGAATGAAGTCCCTCAAAACCAAGCACCTGATACAAACATTACAATTACCAATGTTGTTTTCAATCCTGAAAGAAATGAAATTAATGGTACTACATTACCTAATGCAACCATTACAGCAACGGTAGTCGGTGATGCTTCTGCACAAGCAGGTGTTTTTTATGCGGATGCCAATGGCAATTTTACAGTAATTAGTCCCAGAGCGGGAGCGACTACTCAATTAATCGCAACCGTTGATCAACGGAATAGTGCACCTGTCCAAATTGATATTCCAAGTTCAGGACAAGAAGCAGCGCTTTCTTTTAGCAATATTACGATTGATCCGAAACAAGGGACAATTTCTGGTAAAACAGCACCGAATGCAACTATTTTAGTGTCACGTGCAGATGATGCGCGGGTGATTTTAGCAAGTTTTACTGCGGATGCCCAAGGGAATTTCACAGCCAGTAATTTAGTTCCCGGCACAAAAAATCGCTTAGATGTTACGTTAAATGGAGAAATAGGGACACCTTACTTGTTTGATTTACCAAATTAAAATAGAAGAGAAGTGATCAAAGCCACCAACGCTAGTTAGCGTTGGTGGCTTTGATGGTTTAAGCTTCTTCTTTTTTATGATTGCGGATATGTAAATAGATGGTATTTTTTGAAATACCTAATCGATCGGCAATCTTTATGACAGAATCTTTGAGATTAAAAATTCCTTGATCATATAAACGAATAACAATTTCTTTATTTTGATTCAAATGTGATACATTTGGATCGCTTTCTACTGCTTGTTTTACTTTTGTCAGTGAAGTAGTGATTAATTCGTCAATATTGTCAGAAAAATGTTCAGAATTTTTAAGCTCTTGGGACATATCATTTTGTTGTCCTGAAGGTAATAAGTCTTGCAAGTAATCAATTAATGGCATTTCTAAATGCATATTGATACAGATCAATCCAATAATACGATCATTTTCACCGATAACTGGAATGGTGGAAGATTTTAAAATGACCCCTTTTTGATTTTTATTGTAGTAGGGTTTCACAGCGTAATCATGTTCCGACTCTACTTGACTTAACATTTTTAACGCCATATCAGTAATGGGGGCACCTTCCTTGCGGTTACTGAAATGGCCATTGATGACTTTGATAGCTGAACTTTCCAAATTTTCTAAACTATGAAGAATGACTTCATGGGTACTACCAAAGAAGTTCCCTAATCCATCAAGCATTAAGGCATGTGAATGTAAGATTTGTTTATCTACTTCACTTAAACGTAAATATGACTCCAAGTGATATCCTCCCCTACACTGAAATTAATTTTAGTGTAATACTTTTTTAATGGAAAAGCAATAAGATTCTTTACGTTAAAAAAATACATTGACTAAACTTTTGTTTAGTCGTATACTCTGAATGTGGAATGAAATTTTTGTTACTCATTGTACTTTAGTTCATCGGAATGCTCGCTCATTCTTTCACTTGTTGAGCAATAAAAATTTTATTCAGGAGTACCATCCGTTATAAAAAAATATAGTTGGAGGCAAAGAAATGAAAACGTTATCAGGAATCTTGATGTTAGTCTTAGTTTTATGTGGCATGTCCCTATTCTCTTTTAAAGCACCGCGAGGGAAAAAATCTTTAAGTGCTTTGTCTGGTGCAGCTTGTGCCACCTTTCTACCAGAGGCGTTTTTGCGGTATGCAGTAGGCGGCGTTTTTCATTTAGATTATGTGTCGCAAATTGGTGAAACTATGGGTAGTCTAGGTGGTTTAGCAGCTGGAGCTCTTGTGCCGCTTGCTTTCGGGATTAGTCCAGTTTTTTCAATTATTTTAGGTCTGTCATTGATTAAAGTCAGCTTGTTACCAGCCTTTATTACCGCATATCTTTTATCTTTTGTTGTTGAGCAGATGCAAAAACGTATTCCAGAAGGGATTGACTTATTAGTCGTTATTTTAGTCATTCCAGTCGCTGCTTCGTTAGTTGCTGGTTTTATTCAACCCGTTGTATTAGGTGTCCTAGAAGTTATTGGGGGCACGATTTTAAGTGCAGTAGATGGCAATCCATATGTGATGGGCGCAATTTTAGGTGCTATTATCCCGATTGTTGGTATGACACCGTTAAGTTCAATGGTTTTAACTGCCTTGATTGGTTTGACTGGTGTACCAATGGCTGTCGGTGCGTTGACTTGTTACGGCAGTTCCATTGTCAATGCGGCGCTATTTAAAAAGTTAAAACTAGGCACAGCTTCAACCCCGTTAGCTGTGGCAATTGAGCCATTAACACAAGTCGATATCATCAGTTCCAATCCAATTCCTATTTACGCAACGAATTTATTTTCAGGAATGGTTAGTGGCATTGTAGTGACCTTCTTTGGCTTAAAAGTACCTGTGACAGGAATGGCAACACCGTGGGCTGGTTTACTTGTGACATTAGGTAACAATGCCATTCAAACGACTTTACTAGCAGTAGCGATTATCACAGTGGTCAGTCTGATGTTTGGATTTTTAGGTGCGCTGGTCTTTAAACGTTACAGAATTGAAGCGGTGGATAATACACCAGAATTTGAAGGAACGACGGAAGTAACCAGTGAAAAAGAAAAAGAAGCAGTAAAAACCAAAGGAGGAGTTACGTATGAACACAGCTATGGCCATCAATAAACCTAAAAAAGTGAACAAAGTAATGAACTACAAAAGTTGTTTTGACATTATCGGTCCTATTATGATTGGTCCTTCTAGTTCGCATACAGCTGGGGCCTTAGCGATTGGCTTAGCGGCAAGAAAGTTATTCGGCGGAACGCCAGAAAAAATTGTGATTAAATACTATGAATCTTTTGCAGACACGCATAAAGGACATGGGACTGATTTTGCAATTATTGGCGGAATTCTTGGACTAGCAGCAGATGATGCCAACGTAACACAATCCATTGAACTTGCGGAAGAACAAGGAATTGAGATTCAATTTTTAGAAATGAGTGAAGAAAGTCCAGTGAAGCATGCTAATACAGCATGTGTGACACTCAGTGATGCAACGCACGAAATTCATTTAACAGGAATTTCTGTAGGTGGCGGCACTATCGAGGTGAAATACATTGAATTAGACGGTTTCAATGTCCAACTACATGGTCCTTTACCTATTTTGTTAGTCATTAATCAAGAAGAGCAGGCGATGCAAGCTTTTAAAGATACGTTACAAAAAAATAATATTCAAGTGAATGCGGTGTCTCGTTATGTGGAAGGGAATCAAATTTTATTCATCTTTGACTTAGATTCGGCACCAATTTCCTCGGTGAAAGAACAACTGTTTTCACTAGATGACACATCGAAAATAATCTTATTATGATAGGAGTTTGACATATGTATCTTTCGATTGAAGAATTTATCGATAAAGCTGAAAAAACAGGAAAAAAAATCTCTGATTTAATGATTGAGCAAGAAATGGAACGTAGCCAAAAAAGCTATGAAGAAATTTGGACACAGATGGGTCAAAATTTGGATGTCATGGATGCTGCTGTCAAACGCTCGCAAGAAGGAGCAGGCGTTTTTTCTCCTACTGGGTTAACGGGCGGTGATGCGGCTCGTTTAAAAAAATACCGCGCAGCTGGCAAAACGTTATCAGGTGATTTAATGATGTCTGCAGTTCAAGCCGCACTAGGTACTAATGAAGTCAATGCAGCAATGGGCGTTGTTTGCGCAACGCCAACCGCTGGTGCAAGTGGCACCTTACCAGGGGTTTTAACAGCGATTAAAAATACCTTGAATTTAACGCGTGATCAACAAATTCGTTTCTTATTTACCAGTTCTTTATTTGGAATGGTCACAGCCAACAATGCGATGATTGCTGGTGCTGTTGGTGGATGTCAAGCCGAAGTAGGCAGTGCTTCAGCGATGGCCGCCGCTGCAGCTGTTGAAGCGGCTGGCGGAACACCACGCCAATCTTCTGAAGCTTTTGCTATGGCTTTAGGGAATTTATTAGGTTTAGTTTGTGACCCAGTGGCTGGGTTAGTCGAAATTCCTTGTGTTAAACGAAATACAGTAGGTGCAGGCAATGCGTTAATCGCTGCAGATATGGCTTTAGCTGGAATTGTAAATAAAATACCAGCAGATGAAGTGGTGGAAGCCATGAATAAAGTCGGCCGTCAATTACCACGAGAATTGAGAGAAACGGGTTTAGGTGGCTTAGCTGGCACAGCGACTGGCCAACGAATGAAGAATGAAATTTTTGAAAAAGTAAAATTCACCATTGTTTAAAATTTAATCATGAAGAGGGAAATAAGATGCTGGATATGAAAAAAATTCGCCAAAATGTAGAAGTGGTACAGAAAAAGTTAAAAACACGTGGTGTGGACGAGGAAGTTTTATTACGCTTTTTGGCTTTAGATGAAGGACGGAGAGCGTTACTTGTTAAAGTTGAAGAACTGAAAAAACACCGTAATCAGGTATCAGGAGAAATTGCACAATTAAAGCGTGCACAAAAAGATGCTTCACAACAGTTGCTAAATATGCAAGAAGTTAGCGAGCAAATTAAAGTTTTAGACCAAGAAGTTGTTCATTTGCAAGAACAATGCACAGCCATTGCAGAACGTCTGCCTAACTTACCTCATGAGAGCGTGCCTGTTGGCGCAGACGAAGCCGCCAACGTAGAAGTTCGGCGGTGGAGTACGCCGAAAACTTTTTCATTTGAACCAAAACCACATTGGGAAATCGGTGAAGCCTTAGGAATTTTAGATTTTGAAAGAGGCGCGAAAGTATCTGGTAGCCGTTTTCTTTATTACAAAGGCTTAGGGGCTCGTTTAGAACGAGCGGTCTATAATTTTATGTTAGATCAACATGTTAATGAACATGGTTATACCGAGGTGATTCCTCCTTATTTGGTCAATAGCAAAGCAATGTTTGGCACCGGTCAGTTTCCTAAGTTCAAAGAAGATGTTTTCCAAGTTGCAGAAAGTGATTTGACGCTGATCCCCACAGCGGAAGTCCCGTTAACTAACTACTATAATAATGAAATTTTAGATGCGCAAGAGTTACCGATTTATTTTACTGCTTTAAGTCCTTCTTTTCGCTCGGAAGCGGGTAGTGCAGGTCGTGATACCCGAGGATTAATTCGTTTACACCAGTTTCATAAAGTAGAAATGGTTAAATTTAGTGATGCAGAACACTCCTATGAAGAATTAGAAAAAATGACCAACAATGCTGGAGACATTTTAGAAAAATTGGGCCTCCCTTATCGAGTGATTACTCTTTCGACAGGTGACATGGGCTTCTCGGCAGCGAAAACCTATGATTTAGAAGTTTGGATTCCGGCACAGAAAACGTACCGAGAAATTAGTTCTTGTTCAAACTGTGAAGACTTCCAAGCACGTCGGGCGTTGATTCGTTATCGTGATAAAACGGGTCATGTTCAATATGCCCATACTCTTAATGGGTCAGGACTTGCTGTTGGTCGAACAGTGGCTGCCATTTTGGAAAATTATCAAAATGAAGATGGAACCGTAACGATTCCAGAAGTTCTACGTCCTTATATGGGCGGTTTAACGAAAATAGATTAAAAAAGAAGGTTGATGTCACAACATCAACCTTCTTTTTTAATTCGTTAAATCCGTTAACCAATGCCCAATTTCTTGAAAAACTGTAGCTTTTTCCGTTTCTAATAAAATTTCATGACGCAATGTGGGAAATAGTCGTAACGTCACGTGCTGAAAACCTGCATGCTTTAATTGCTTTTGAATTTTCGCTGGCCCCTTGCTGAAATCACCAACTGGGTCTTCAGCGCCACTAATGATTAAAATAGGTAATTCTTTTGGGATCGCTTGGTACCAATTCCTTTGATTGGCTCGTTTAACAAGCGAAAAAAGGGTAGCAAAACCATTGTTGGTAAATACGAAGCCCATTAATGGGTCATTTTCATAGTCAGCCACATTGGCTTGATTTTTAGAAAGCCAATTAAAGGAACTTGCTTCAGGAAATTTTTTGCTAAAAGAACCAAATGCCAGCTTATCAATGAACGGAGCTGGTTTTTTCGGCTGTTTCTCGGCCATTTTTTTAATAAAAGGCAATGCTGCGGTTAAAGGTAACGGACTTGTTCCAGTGCCCATGAAAATGACTCCTTGCACAGTCACAGGATAGTCTTGCAGATAGTTGCGCAAGGCGAAAGACCCCATGCTGTGACCCATCATAAAATAGGGCAATTGTGGATATCGATTCACAGCCCATTGTTTCACTTGATGAATATCTGTAACGACATTTTCAGGCCCTTGTTCTCCAAAAAAACCATAGATCGGTGCGTTTGGTTGTACAGATTCGCCATGACCTAGATGATCATGACCAATTACGGTAAATCCTAATTGATTTAAAAAACGAGCAAATTCATCATAACGTTGGATATGCTCTGCCATGCCGTGAATCAATTGAACTACGGCTTTGGGTGAAGGACAGGGCCAATGACGTACATTGAGCTGAGTTTGTTGATCGTTTGAAGTGAGTATGAATTGTTCAGTCATAAGAAACCCTTTCTTTGCTTTTTGATTATTATACAAAAAAAAGACGGTGTTCAAAAGAAAAACTCATGAGAAAACGCCTCAGCTTTCACTGAGACGCCTTTTTTTATTTATCTTTAATAAAAATAGCAATGATGTCAAAAAATAGTCGATTTTACTAAGTGATGAATTATGGGTGGTACAAATACTGCTGGAAATAGTTGTTAACTTCAAGGGCATCTTCTTTATTTTTTGAAAGAATTAAGATGGTATCATCCCCAGCGATGCAGCCCAAGATATGAGGGTTGTGGATACGTATGCGATCAATTAAAACCCCAATGGCTTGCCCGTTGCCAGGTAAGACGGTTAAAAGATTTGTGAACTCTATTTGTGTTAAAGAAACACCAGTTTCAATAATAATGTCAACAAGACGTTCTTCATCTGTTTTATATTTTGGACGAAGGGCAGAATTATTCAAGATACGATAATAGGCTTCTCCTTGACCATTGTCTACTTTGTTTAAATTCAGCTCACGAATGTCACGAGAAATAGTTGCTTGTGTGGTGTGAATATTTTCTTTTTCCAATAATGCTAGTAATTCACTTTGTGTATGGATTTCATTTTCTGTGACCAATCGCTTAATCATCGTTTGGCGTTTTAATCGGTTCATTACTTTCCTCCAGTTCAGTTAATCATGCAAAAAAACATCATTGCTGTTATTTAAAACGGTGCCAGTAATTCCCTAAAATCACTGTACAACGTTTTACTAAATTGTGCAAGTCTCACTTTTTTAAATGCGAAATATCCGACAAAATCAATGAGAACCTTTTAGCTAAACGACCCTTTTTCTATTCTAATTAGAGAGATTCTGCTAGTATTGCTTTGTAAATGTCTGGAGGAAGGGTGTTATTTGTGAATAAGCAAACACGCCAAAGTTTGATTAAAGAAATCATTCAAACAACCGTAATTCATAGTCAAAATGAGTTGTTAAGAGAATTAAAAAAGCGCGAGATAAATGTCGCACAAGCAACGATTTCACGGGATTTATGGGAATTAAAAGTCGTCAAAGCATTAGATGAGTCTGGCGAGATGCGGTTAACGATTTTTGAACAATTCACTTCTTTAGAAGAACGAAAAAAAGAACAGTTGATACAAGCAATTCGTGAGGTAGTGACCAAAGTTGAACGTGTCGCCTTTTTACTAGTGGTTCATACATTACCAGACAACGCAACATTGTTTTCAGCTGTACTTGATGAAGTGTCTTTGTGTGAAAAGAAATGTTCTGTCGCTGGCTTCGACACTGTTATTATTGTTTCATCATCCGAAGAAAAAGCACAAGAACTAGAGCAGTATTTTCAACAATTTATTCAGCCAACACCTTTGTCAAAAAGTAACGCATAAAAGGAAGTGAGCCAGAAGTCGTTTTGACTTCTGGCTCACTTCCTTTTACCTCTATAAGATTATAACTTTATGAAGTGTGTGGAGAAATAATTTTTTTTGAATAAATGCATTTTTTTTTATTTAATTATGCATTATTTTTTTAGAATATCTATGAAAGCGCATTCTTTTAGGCTAGAAATATGCATAAGAAAGAATACCGTTGTATATTTGGTATTTTGTTTGGCAAATGGCTCACGTCCTAGGTTAATCAGGTCTGTTATTCTGTGTTTGTAATTAAGTTGAGGAGGTTATTTCACATGAGTCATCCAATTAATGTATTTTCTGAAATCGGGAAATTGAAAACAGTGATGTTACATCGTCCAGGTAAGGAATTAGAAAATTTAATGCCAGATTATCTGGAGAGACTGTTGTTTGATGATATTCCGTTTTTAGAAAAAGCACAAGCAGAACATGATGCATTTGCAGAGTTGTTACGATCAAAAGATATCGAAGTGGTCTATTTAGAGGACTTAGCTGCTGAAGCGTTGATTAATGAAGAGGTCCGCCGACAATTTATTGACCAATTCTTAGAAGAAGCCAATATTCGCAGCGAATCAGCAAAAGAAAAAGTTAGAGAGTTAATGTTAGAAATTGACGACAACGAAGAACTGATTCAAAAAGCGATTGCTGGCATTCAAAAACAAGAATTACCTAAATATGAGCAAGAATTTTTAACAGATATGGTTGAAGCGGATTATCCATTCATTATTGATCCAATGCCTAACTTATACTTCACGCGTGATAACTTTGCGACAATGGGGCACGGGATTTCTTTAAATCATATGTATTCAGTAACTCGACAACGGGAAACCATTTTTGGGCAATACATTTTTGATTATCATCCTCGTTTTGCTGGAAAAGAGGTTCCTAGAGTCTATGATCGTTCAGAATCAACCAGAATTGAAGGTGGCGATGAATTAATTCTTTCAAAAGAAGTAGTGGCCATTGGGATTTCTCAAAGAACGGATGCCGCGTCAATTGAAAAAATTGCGAGAAATATTTTTGAACAAAAATTAGGGTTTAAAAATATCTTGGCTTTTGATATCGGTGAACACCGTAAATTCATGCATTTAGATACCGTTTTTACCATGATTGACTATGATAAATTTACGATTCATCCAGAAATCGAAGGTGGTTTGGTTGTTTACTCGATCACTGAAAAAGCAGATGGAGACATCCAAATTACAAAAGAAAAAGATACATTAGATAACATTTTATGCAAATACTTGCATTTAGACAATGTTCAACTAATCCGTTGCGGCGCTGGAAATTTAACAGCAGCAGCCCGTGAACAATGGAACGACGGTTCAAATACATTAGCAATTGCCCCTGGGGAAGTTGTTGTTTACGATCGGAATACGATTACGAATAAAGCGCTAGAAGAAGCAGGCGTGAAATTGAATTACATTCCAGGAAGTGAACTAGTACGTGGCCGTGGTGGCCCTCGTTGTATGAGTATGCCACTTTACCGTGAAGATCTTTAAAAAAACACCCAAAAATAGGAGGAATCATCATGAATTCAGTATTTCAAGGACGTAGTTTATTAGCAGAAAAAGATTTTACAAGAGCAGAATTAGAGTATTTGGTAGACTTCAGTATTCACTTAAAAGAATTGAAGAAAAAAGGGATTCCACATCACTATTTAGAAGGAAAAAATATCGCTCTTTTATTTGAAAAAACTTCGACACGGACACGCTCTGCATTTACTACAGCAGCGATTGATTTAGGGGCACATCCTGAGTATTTAGGCGCCAACGATATTCAATTAGGTAAAAAAGAATCTGTTGAAGATACAGCGATTGTTTTAGGTAGTATGTTTGACGGGATTGAGTTCCGTGGGTTTAGTCAAGAAGTAGTGGAAGATTTAGCGAAATATTCTGGTGTTCCTGTTTGGAATGGTTTAACGGATCAATGGCATCCAACACAAATGATTGCGGACTTTATGACAGTGAAAGAAAACTTTGGTCGTTTAGAAGGAATCACTTTAGTATATGTCGGCGATGGCCGTAACAACATGGCAAACAGCTTGTTAGTGACAGGTGCTATTTTAGGCGTAAATGTTCGCATTTGTGCACCAAAAGAATTGTTCCCTTCTGATGAAGTCGTTAATTATGCAAAAGAATTTGCGAAAGAATCTGGTGCAGAATTAATGATTACAGACGACGTTGCTAAAGGCGTTAAAGGAGCCAACGTGTTATATACAGACGTTTGGGTGTCCATGGGTGAAGAAGATAAATTTGAAGAACGTGTCAATCTGTTGAAACCTTATCAAATTAATATGGCTATGTTAGAAAAAACCGAAAACATGGATGGCGATTTAATCGTATTACACTGTTTGCCAGCCTTTCATGATACGAAAACACAATACGGAGAAATGGTTGCTGAAAAATTCGGCATTACTGAAATGGAAATCACGGATGAAGTCTTCCGTAGTAAATATGGTCGTCAATTTGAAGAAGCAGAAAACAGAATGCATTCTATTAAAGCGATCATGGCAGCTACTTTAGGCAACTTATTCATTCCTCGTGTGTAGGAAGCAACTGAAAAAACATTGAAAAAAGAATAGTCGTTTCGCCCTTTAAGAGATTCTTTTGAAGGGCGGCCTATTCTTTATTATGATAGGAAAGAAGGATTTGTAATGGGGAAAAAAATGGTCGTTGCACTAGGCGGAAATGCCATCCTTTCAAATGATGCTAGCGCACACGCACAACAGCAAGCATTAGTTCAAACATCTGCCTATTTAGTTCATTTAATTAAACAAGGGCATCGGTTGATTGTTTCACATGGCAATGGTCCACAAGTCGGAAATCTATTATTGCAACAACAAGCAGCTGATTCTGAAAAAAATCCAGCGATGCCGCTAGATACGTGTGTTGCTATGACACAAGGAAGTATCGGCTACTGGTTGTCCAATGCGCTTAATCAAGAATTAAACAAAGCAGGAATCAAGAAACAAGTGGCTACTGTTTTAACACAGGTGGTCGTAGATCCAGCAGATGAGGCATTCAAAAATCCAACAAAACCGATCGGTCCATTTTTAACAGAAGCTGAAGCCAAAGAAGCAATGCAAGCAGGTGCTATTTTTAAAGAAGATGCAGGACGTGGCTGGCGCAAAGTCGTTCCAAGTCCTAAGCCAATTGACATCCACGAGGCTGAGACTATTAATACCTTAATAAAAAATGATATAATTACCATTTCATGTGGTGGTGGTGGCATCCCTGTCGTAGGACAAGAATTAAAAGGTGTCGAAGCAGTAATCGATAAAGATTTTGCTTCTGAAAAACTGGCAGAATTAGTGGATGCGGATGCACTAGTTATTTTAACTGGCGTGGATTATGTGTGTATTAATTATGGCAAACCAGATGAAAAACAATTAACCAATGTCACTGTAGCAGAGTTGGAAGAATACAAACAAGCGGGTCATTTTGCACCAGGTAGTATGTTACCGAAAATTGAAGCCGCCATTCAGTTTGTAGAAAGCCAACCCAATAAACAAGCAATTATCACTTCTTTGGAAAACTTAGGAAGTATGAGCGGCGATGAAATCGTAGGAACGGTTGTGACAAAATAAAGTATAGTATTTAGGAGAATTAAGATGATGATAGAGAAAATAATCACTAAAAATAATCAAGATTTTCAATACTTTTCTGAATCAGAACTAACAGAATTGCGCAACGAGAGTTTCGTTCGCTCCTATAAAAAAGGCCAAGTCCTTTTTTATCCAGGTGATCCGAGAAATCATTTAATTTTATTGGTTTCAGGTGTCATTAAAATTGAAAAAAATGATCGCAGTGGTAATTTTTCCTATCTGCATTTTATGAAAAAGCAGGCTCTTTTTCCGAGAATCGGACTGTTTCAAGATGAGGTTCATTACGACTCCGCGATTGCCTATACGGATATTGAGGTTGTGTTTGTGCCAGTTAAACTGTTTGAGCGTTTTCTCCAAAATAATCCCCAGCAATTGATTCATTGGATTCAAGAACAATCGGTCCTTTTAAAAGAAAGTATGATCAAAATCCAAAAAGGAACAACCAATGATGCATGTGAACGGATTGTGACATCACTGGCGATGTTATTAAATGATTTAGGAGAACGAATTGACAACAGAGAACGCGTTGCAATTACTTGTCCAATTACCATTAATGACATTGCACGAATGAGTGGAACTACGCGGGAAACAGCAAGCAGTGTTATGAAAAAATTAGTCCAAATGAACCGTATTAGCTACAGTCATAAATTCTTAACTTTTCTAGATACGCCATTCTTTATTGATCGATTGAGTAATTAATCATAGAGAAGGGAGATACAGGAAAGTAGGTTCCTGTATAAAAGGATATGGCAGAAAAAAAGAAGAAAAACAAAAAACAGCTTTCGTCTTTTAGTATTTTATTTATTATTTTAATTGTTTTAGGTATCGTAACGGTCTTGCTAAATGGCCAGCCATTTACCCCAAGAGAAATTGATGGCAAAATGGTTGACCACGTGGTAGGGGCCAAATTATCGGATATTATCATGGCTCCATTCAATGGGTTTAAAGATGCCATTGAAATTAATATTTTTATTTTAGTACTCGGTGGCTTTTTAAATATTGTGACGCAAACTGGGGCTCTTGAAGCAGGGATTCAATCAGTCGTTAAAAAGTTAAAAGGGAACGAATTGAAAATCATTCCGATTTTAATGATTTTATTTTCTATTGGTGGGTCGACTTATGGAATGGCAGAAGAAACAATTCCTTTTTATGGTTTATTGAGTGCTACCATGGTCGCCGCTGGGTTTGATACGTTTGTCGCAGTGGGTACTGTGCTATTGGGTGCAGGATCAGGTGTTATCGGTTCAACGGTTAACCCTTTCTCCACAGGGGTAGCGATGGATGCGTTGCGAGGTATTGGCATTCAGCCGAATACAGGAATTATTTTAATTGTCGGTGCTATTTTGTGGGCGGCCTCTACTAGCTATTCTATTTTCATTGTGATGCGTTATGCGAAAAAAGTGAAGGCTGACAAAGGTTCAACAATTTTATCTTTACAAGAACAAGAGGATATGGAAAAAACGTATGGACAAGCAGCGTCGAAAGAAATGCCATTTACGAATCGTCATAAAAAAATCTTAATGGTATTCGCTTTCTGTTTTGTCATTATGATTGTTTCCTTAATTCCATGGAACGACTTTGGAGTGACGATTTTCAAAGGCTGGACGTCTGTTTTAACAGGCAACAGTTTCGGTGACTGGTACTTTGGCGACTTAGCGATGTGGTTCTTCCTTTTAGGGATCATTGCTGCCTTGATTGGTCGCTTTACTGAAAAAGAAACCATTGAAGCATTTATCGACGGTGCCAAAGATATGTTATCCGTTGTTTTAATTATCGTAGTTGCTCGCGGGGCATCTGTTTTGATGTCTAAAACGTATTTAGATTCATTTATCCTTGATAAAGCGGCAGGCTTATTACAAGGACTCTCCCCAGTCTTATTTGTCATCGGTGCCTTTGTTTTATACTTAGGTTTATCTTTCCTAATTCCTTCAACTTCTGGTTTAGCGTACGTTTCTATTCCTGTAATGGGTGCGTTAGCTAAAAACATTGGTTTAAGTCCAGAAGTGATGGTTATGATTTTTGCTTCAGGTTGTGGCTTGATTAATTTGATCACGCCAACATCTGGTGTCGTAATGGGTGGTTTGGAAATTTCCAAAGTTCAATATGCCACTTGGACAAAATTCATGGCCAAACCAATGATTGTCTTAGGCTTAATTAACCTAATTATCTTAATTGGCGCGATGTTACTCTTTAGCTAATCAAAAATTTTTTATGTTAGGGCTTCGGCTTTCGGAAAAAAGAAGAAGCAATGAAACAACAGCGACTACCTAAAAGTAGTCGCTGTTGTTTCATTTTGATAGTTGTTGAATTAACAATCTTGCGACAGCGCGGACAGAAAAAGGATTTTGCCCAGTGATTATACGGTCATCTTGATACGCAAATTCTTTATAGGGACGCTTTTTCGCAAAAGTAGCACCATGTTCTTTGGCAATTGTTTCGTTTAAGAAAGGAACAACTGCTTTTTTCATGGCTAAAATTTCTTCTGCAGTAGTGAAGCCAGTAATGGTTTTATCTGCAATCAAATAATTTCCTGACGCATCTTTGACATTTAAAAGGCCAGCAATTCCGTGACAAACAGAAGTTAGGTATTTGCCCTGTTCGTAAAGGCTACGAGTGATTGCTTGCAACTGAGGATTATCAGGAAAGTCCCACATAACGCCATGGCCTCCTGTAAAGTAAATTGCTGCGTATTCATCTGGCTCAATTTCTTCAAGAGAGTGGTATAACACTTATATATCAAGTGTTTATTGTGTTTTTACCGCAAATTTACCACAATTGAGAAAAACGAACAGTTAGTAAGTGGTAGAGAATTACATGAATTTTTAGAAGTAAAGGACAATTATACAGATCGGTTTAAGCGGATGATAACTTATGAATTTGATGAAAACGTTGATTTTATAGGTTTATCGGAAAAATCCGATAAACTTGGAGGACGTCCACCTATAAATTTTCAATAAGTTTATCCATCAAATCAGCCGTTTCTTTTTCTTCTTCTTTTAACACATCGCTATAAACATCCAAAGTAATATTAATATTTTTGTGTCCCAACCGAGTTGAAACATATTTAATATTTGCTCCTGCTTCAATTAGAAATGTTGCATGTGTATGTCTTAGTCCGTGTACAGTTATGTTTTGAACTTCTGCCTTTTTGCATAACAGACGAAACATATACGTAATTCTTGATTGTGTGATAGGTAAATTTCGAGAACTTAAAATAAAATAGTCCTTATCGCTTAAAATTATCCCTTCTCTGAAAAGCCGTTCTTTCTCATGATTTTTGTATTTTTTTATTAAAGTGAGTAATGAGTTGTCAAAATAAACTTTACGTATACTGGTTTTTGTTTTAGGTTTGTTTTCACCGTAATCACCACGTGTAGAATTGATATCGAAATATTTTTCGTTTAAATCAATATCATTCCAACGAAGCCCCATCAATTCACCTTTTCTCATTCCAGATTTTAGCAGAGTCAAAAATATAACTTGTGTTTGAATATCTTCGTTTTCTAAAACCGCCACAAATCGCTGTAATTCCTTTTTAGAGAACGAACGAACATTATTACTTAAATCAAATTTAAAGCCTGTTAGCGTGTTACTAGGGATGATTTGATTGTGTACCGCAGCGTTAATCATCCTCATTACAATTTTATGCCACGTTTGAATAGTTGATTCTGTATATTTGTTTTCTTGTCTTAATTTGTCAATAAATTCTCGTTTATAAGTAATCTTATTTAAAGAAGATAGCTTTTGATTTCCAATCAATGGTGATATGTGAAATTTAACAGCGGATTCAATGTTTTGTTTTGTTGAAACACTCCAATTATCTTGGGCGTAAGGTATCCAGACTTTGATCCATTCATCTATGGTGAGTTGTTTATTTTCGATGAAGGAAGTGTTCTGTGTTTCTAAATCATATTGTATTTTTAGCAATGCTTTATTCGCCGCTCTTTCGCTTTCAAATCCACGTTTGCTAGCTTCTTTTCGGTGTTTTAGAGAGTTATAATAGGGATAGCGATATCCCCAAAAAGTTCCTTTTTTGTTTGAGTACGAAAAAACATATTTGTATTTTTTGGACCAATTTAGTTTCGCCATATTTTCACGTCCCTTTCTTTGTGGTAAAATAGGCGTAACAAAATAAGCCTATTTTGGTTCTATTTTTAACGCACTAACTTCTTGGTCGGAGAGGGTGCGTTATTTTTATTGTAATAATTCACGTTTTTTTATTTCAAATTCTTGTTTTGTAATAATGCCATCATCTAACAAAGCTTTAAATTTTCTTATCTCGTCTGCAGAAGATAATACGGTGTTATCTTTATTGCTTGAATTAGTTTTTAGTATTTGGTCCAGTTTTGCAATTAATTCGTTGTATCTATCCATTAAACCTTTACCAATCATAGAATCAGTTTTTGTTTCAGTTGTGATTAACATATATTTTACTGTCTGATTATTAGGAAGATGTAACATAACTCCTAATTGCTTAATGGAAGTAAATTCTTTTCCGCCTGTTCCAGCACCAACTAAAGCCCCAACAGGTCCAGCTAAAACGCCGCCAACTACTGCACGAGTTATTCCGTGATGTTTTTTTATATGGCCACCAACAAAAATATCTGTGTAATTAATCAAATCATCATAGTCGATAACTTGTTGTTTTCGTGATTCAGAAATACTTTTTGGGATAAATATTTTTTTGTCTGAATCATTAAAATAAATTTCGCCTATTACAATATCATGATTATTTTTAAAATATTCTTTTATTTGCTTTTCTTCGGCTTTCTTTACCTTTTTTTCTTCTTTATTTCCAAATAAAAACATACTATATTCCTCCATTTTTGTTGTTAGTTTTATCAACAAACCTCAAAATAGGTTTTAAGTCTGTGTTCCTACACGAGCTTTTTTACGCAAAATTAATTCTTTGTAGTTCACAAGCACATCTTTACATAACTAATTAATTTTGTTGAATCATAGTTATATCTATATTGATTAATAGCTGATCTAGCTAAGCATGGATTTAGTAAAAATATTTTTGTTAAAAAATCATATAGCCTTACGTATAGTGCTGCAGCACTCATTTCAAATTCTTCGCAAATTTGACGGAAAGACATTTGTTTTCTCAAACATTCTTTCAATGCTTCATTGTTTATTAAAGCAAGGGATGCAAATATATTAGCTCTTATTTCTTTTGGTTCATCTTCGCTAGTGTATCCTTTTCCAGTAATTAAATCTGAAAAACTTTGAGACTTGCATTCCTTATTCATATCAAAAAAATAATGTGCAGATTCATGAAGTATTGAGAAATTTTGCCTTCCTTTAACCATTGTTGAATTATAGGAAATTCCGCATTTATCGTGAAATCTTATTATATTTCCTGAAAATATTTTTCTTGAAACATCACCGAAACTATAGGGAATTATGTCAACATTTTCTACGTCAATCATATAATCTTTGTAGTGTTTCCATCTTAACTCTTTTAATTCAATTCCATAGTAATTAGCAACTTTTTCAATAATAATATATGTCTGGTCATGATATTCAAAATAAGTATCGTAGTCTAAATACATAGGGGTCATCCAATCATTTGTTTTTAAGTCTTGATTTCATGAATTCTAAGTACTCTTTTAACTCTTCTCTGAGCTGATCTTTTTCGGATTCAGTTAAATCTTCTGTATTTACACGGAAGAAAGTTGTAATTTCATCTTCTTCTAAGTTATCAGAATTTGGATTATCAGTACGACCTAGTAGATAATCGGTAGTTACATCAAAATATTCAGCAACTTTTTCTAAGGTTTCTGCTTTAGGACTACTTTTTTTCCATGAATATATTGAGTTACGGCTTAAATTTAATTTTTCTGCTAAATCAAATACGGATAATCCTTGTTTTTTTGCTAGATACGAAATCCTTTCAAATAAGGTCATTTTAGCATATTCTCCTTTGTTGAACAGTTATTTAATACAAAACTTTTAACTTTACTGTTTACAAATTAAAAGTTTTGTATTATTCTGTTCTTGTAAGTTATTTAGATAGAAAAAAGCAAATTAAAAACACTACCTTTAAAGCATTAAGTTTGGCGACCGAGTGCAAAATAAAGGCTTTGCTATGTTTTTTCTATACACCGATAGTACAAAACTTTTAACTTTGTGTCAATAGTTTTGTAGTTTATTTTCTATCTAATTAACTTACTAATACTAATGAAAGGAGCATCGAAAATGCCAGACACATCAGTAAGTCGTCAAAAAATTCGTGATTACTTTGAAAGTAAGGGAATTTCGTTGGTTAGTGTTGCTACCTATTTTGATATTCCAAGACAAGATTTGATCGATTATCTGAACGGAAAAAATAAAAGTAAAAAAGCACACGAAACACTTTTGGCAATTATCGACTTTTACAAAATCAGATAGGAGGAATGAAAATGGAAAATTTCTTAGATACATCTTCAAAAAACTTTCTATACAACATTATTGAAAAAATCCTGAGAAAAATGTTCGAGCAAGTCATAAATGAAGCTAGTCAAGGATTAAATGAACGTGCTGAGTATTTAGACATCAAACAGTTATCGTCTAGATATTCAATGTCTGTTCCTGAAGTTGAACAAAATTTTGTAAAAGATAAACGTATGCAAATGATCGAAAAAAGAAAGCCTGGTACTAGCAAGGGAAAAAGATATTGGCCTGCTAAAGAAGCTATAAAAATTTGTAATGACATCATGAATCATTGGGATTAAAGAAACGGTGATATAGAAATAATTTAGGGAGGTTTTACAAAAATGATTATTTGCTACAAAGGCGAAGATTTAAAAGTGCAAGAGACTTGTAGCACATATGACAACATTTCAGTTGTGTTGTTTAAAGGGCAAAAACGAGTGTATAACCATCGAACAAATGAAATTGTTGGCGGCGATGAACGCTTGCCAGAAGCAAAAGCAATTCGAAATTTTAACGGTTCTGTGATGGTTTTAGGGAGGTGAAAGCAATGAAAAAAGTTTATCAATCGCGTTTGGTGTTGACCTTATTTGCCGCATTTCTTTTTGGGATTATCGCAAGAGAAAGTACAAGTTTAAATATTCTGTTACTAATTTGCGGACCTGTGGCTGCGTTGTTATGGGTACATCACGACGAAGTGAAATATCAAAAAGAGGTGAAATAAATGTTAACAGCTAATGAAGCTTTTTTAGTACGCGAAGCAGTACGAGAAAAGATTGAAACGTTAAGAGATGCAGTACGTCACGAAAGTGCAAAGCATCCGACAATGCAAGACCTTCGCACGTTGAAACATTTTCAAGCAGAACTAGAACGTTACGAAGTTGCTTATCAAAAAATGCTCAATGAAGTGGGGTGTTAGGTGGTGGCTGCTGTATTGAAACAAAAAGAGCCTACCTCGTCCGCCAACGAAGTAAGCCATTAAATAAATAATCTATACAAAGGAAGTGTAACACATGGAAAAAGAATTTGTCATTAAAATTGGAAAACTTTATATCAAAAGAAGTTATCAAGGGAATAGCCGTGAGTATCTAGGCTTTGGGTTTACCAGTGATGTAAACGAGGCGAAACGTTTTTACGAAGATGAACCTGTTACAACTGTAAAAAATGAACGATACGATAGAAGAACTGTTCAAGTTGTTAGCTCTAACGGACTAGAGTACGCCAATTTTGTAGCAGAACAATTGGGTGGTCAAGTATACGAAGTACAAACAACGATTAAGTTGTCAAAGGTTTAGGGGGAGAAACGCAAATGAAAAACTATTATCATGTAAAAACGCAAGAAGCATACGATAACTTAATGACCTTTTTGGAAACGCTAGGTTATAGCTGGACTGGTGGTGATAAGCCAACGGAAATTGATATTTTTCATATGCTTGGAGCGGAAACATTTATAAGCGTAAGTGAAGAGGAAAAGAGATTATTGTATGCGGATACTCATACCTTTAAACAAATTATCGAAATTGACGGTGTAAGTTTGATTGAATGGACAGCAACTTCACCTAAAAAATCAATCGAAGTCTCAAAAGAATTTGACGAATGGGTTCAGAACAGTAAAGAAGCACATATTGATTATAAAAGTTGGTGTATTTGGCAAATTACTAAGATGGGATGGGATCACTGGTTGAAAGATCCTATTACAGATAAAACGCTGCTTCCTTCGGAAGGCTTTGATTGGACGGAAGAAGTAGAAGAAAACAAAGAACTGCATACACGTGCGATTCTTGATGGTTACACAGTGAAAAAAGAACCGATGTATGAAATTCCCTTGTCTTGTTTAAAAACAACGGATGGAGAAGTTCAGTATCTAAGCTATAAAGATAAGACATGGTTTGCTAGTAGAAAACATACTTGGCTAAAACAACGTTTCACAGAAACAGAACTAAGAGAAAAAGTACCTGAATTTTATCGGGAATTAGCAAAGGAAGTGTAACGCTTTGTTATCACCTTACAAGAAAATTAGGCGAAAAGCGGGCATGTCACAAGAAGAATTGGCAAAAAGAATGCTACTTCCTGTGAAGCTGATAAAAGTTTATGAAAAACGTAACGTAGACCCACCGTTGCATTATCACGCAAATTTTAAAGCGATTTTCAATGTAACAGATGAAGACATTAACCGATTAAAAACAACTGGAGGAATAAAAAATGCCAAAAATTAACTTAGCAATTGAAGCAGATTCAGCAACAGAAATGAAAGAAATTTTATCTCAATTAGCAACGGGAAGCGTTGTAGAAGTAACGCAATCTTTATATGTACCAACTGAAAATATTGCAACTGAAACGATGTACTTTGAGCATGATGCTTCGGGCGAATTTATCAAAGTTGAAAAAGGGGAATCATTAGAATTTTTAGAAAAAGATTGTTTTGATCCTCGTACAAAAGAACAGTATGAGGAATTCATAAATAAGGAAAAAGCAGCGAAGAAAGAACCTGCAAAAAAGAAAAAGGCAACTGCGAAGAAGAAAGAAGAAGTTTCTACGGCCTCAACCTCAAACACCGAACCATCGAAAACTGGGGAGAAAGTCGCGCCTACTGAAACAGATTCAGAAACAGAAGAGGTATCAGCAACAGCTGATTTACACTCAGGGGCAACAAAAGCAGATGTACAAGCAGCAATGAAAAAAGCAATGGCAAACGGCAATCGTGATCGGATTAAAATGTGCTTTGGCCGTTACAACGCAGAAAAACTTTCAGACTTGAAAGAAGAGCATTACGGCAAATTTATCACTGACTTAGAAACGTTGGTAGGTGAATAAGCATGCCAGTAGGAAGTCATGCCTTATTAGGGGCGAGTAGTGCGCATCGGTGGCTAATATGCCCACCTTTGGCACGACTAGAGGAAAAAGTAAAAGATCGCAGCAGCTCTTATGCAGAAGAGGGAACAACTGCGCACGAATTAGCAGAGTTGTATTTGGCGAAGCGGTTTAAGCTATTAACCGCTAGAGCGGTAAACTCTCGATTGAAATTTTTTGAACGAGACCATCCGTATTATGACGAATCCATGAAAGAATACGTCACTGCTTATTGTGATTTAGTAGAAGAACGTGTCAATCAATACGAAAATGCCACAGTCGAATTAGAACAAAAAGTAGATTTTTCAAAATGGGTCCCAGAAGGATTTGGAACTTCGGACGTAGTTGTCTTATCAGATAAGACGATTGAAATTATCGACTTGAAATACGGCAAAGGCGTTCCCGTTGATGCGTATTTAAACCCTCAACTGATGTTATATGCGCTTGGTGCGGTGGATAAGTACGACATTATTTACGAATTTGAAACCGTGCGAATGACGATTATTCAACCTCGTTTAGACAATATTTCGACCTTTGAAATTGAAAAAGAAGAATTATTATACTGGGCTGATAATTACGTGGCGCCTCGAGCAGTGCAGGCTTGGGAAGGTACAGGAGAATGGACGATTACAGACGACGTTGTGAAGTTTTCAAAAGTTCGTGCCCAACTAAGACCGCGTGCGGAGAGAAATTTTCAGCTGATTGACAAGCACGAGCTGAAAGAAGCACCGCTTTTAACCAATGAGGAAATTGCTGAAATTTTAGAACGTGCGCCAGAGATAAAAAAATGGCTGGAACATGTGGAAACTTACGCTTTACAGAAAGCAAGGGACGAAGGCGAAGAGTTCCCTGGTTGGAAAGTAGTTGCTGAACGAAGTAATCGGAAAATTTCAGATAATGAAGGGCTGCTGATGGTATTAGAAGCCGAAGGATTTGAAGATGAAGATATTTTAAAACCGCAAGAATTGAAAGCAATCGGACAACTAGAAAAAGTTGTCGGCAAGAAAAAATTTGCGGAATTAGCTGCAGACTTCATTATCAAACCAGAAGGAAAGCCTGTCCTTGTTCCTGAAAGTGACAAGCGGCCAGCGTTAAACAGCGTAGAAAATGCGCTTAATGATTTTGAAGGGGTGGAGTAAAGGCTATGAAAAAAATTGACACACAAGAGGCAATATCTTCAACTCTAAAAAAGGGAATGGAGAAAGCGGAGCATTCAGGAATTAACGTATCTGAGGATGAATTTACTGTTATACAGCCTTTTGATGATTTAAATGCGGTTATTGTTACCGTTGAAAACAGCGCAGGAAATCGTCCTGTAAATATTAAGGTGACAGATACGGTGGTTATCTTAGAACGTCAAGAAGGTACTTTGGATGTATTTAAGTAGAAGGTGGGGGATAAAATGCCTCAAAAATCATGTAAAGAAAAGCCTGTAATTTTTAGCGGTAAAGGTTATTACATCACAAGAGAAGATACACGCAATGTTGGGCTTTATGTATTCAGTGAGAATAAAGTGTTATTTAAAGGATATTTTAACACGATTGAAGCGGCGTTATCGTCGTTAGTTACTAACTCATTGCTTGTAGATGAAACGTGGACAATGAACCTAAAAACCTATAAAGAATCTATTTTAGAGATGAAAGAACAAATCATCTCGGACATTAAACAGTATTTTACAGATCAAGCTTCTAATTCGTTAGATGATTTAGAAGAAGACGAATTATTCAACTAAAAAATATAAGAAAGTAGGAATTTAAAATGGCAAAAGTAACTGGAACGAAAGTAATTACAAATCAAGTGAGATTAAGTTTTGTGCATGTGTTAGAACCTCACGCAATGGAAGAAGGGCAAGAGAAAAAATATTCTTGCATGTTGATTATTCCAAAAGACGATAAAGAAACCCTTAAAGCGATGAAAGAAGCAATCAAAACAGCTTATGAAGGCGCAAAAGGGGACAAATTAAAAGGTGTTAAATTTGACCGTTTAAAAACGACCTTACGCGATGGTGATGAAGAAATGGACACCGAAGAACGCCCAGAATTTGAAAACGCAATGTTTATCAACGTATCAAGTAAAACGAAACCACAAGTCGTAAAACGTGAAGATGGCGTGCTTGTAAAAACAGACGATCCAGACGAAGTCTATTCAGGTGTTTATGCGATTGCATCTATTAACTTTTATGCTTACAGTACTGCAGGAAACAAAGGAGTTACTGCTGGGCTAAATAACATTTTAACGTTATGTAAAGGGGACTTCTTAGGCGGTCGTGCCAATGCTGAATCCGATTTTGGTGATTTAGAGTGGGAAGACGAAGAAGACGATATGTTTAGCTAAAAATTGAATAAGGGGCTAAAATGCCCCTTTTCTTTTGAAAGGAGAAATTGAAATGAGTAAACGGCCAGTTTATTTACCAATAGAATTACACGATGTTTTTGAACTACTTGAAGAGAGAAAATCGAATATGATTTATTTTACTACAGCTAAAGGTTCACTTGTTCAGGTAAACGAGTATTCACTTAGACTGTCTGAACTACCGAATATGGCATTTTACGTTAAACAAGAATATACATCAGTAGAAGATCAGGAGGTAGGAAAAAATGAAACCAACTAAAGCACGTTTAAGAAACTATGTGGATACCTTAAAAAATTCAGTGGAAAAAGAAATAAGAGAAAAAAAGACGAAGGCTATTCGTGCACATATTGAATCGGAGTGGCTGAAAATTGATCCTGAATTTAAGAAATTACGCGGCTATTTTGAATCACTCAAGATTCGCCAAAACGTAAAAAATGAACTTGTCGATTTGTTAGAAGAAAACAGTTTGGAAATATGGAGCTTTTATCGCGATACGGATGCTAGAGATTTTGAAACCTATAAGAAAGGGTTTCTTGAAAAACTTAAGTATAACTCAATAAAAGGGCTTGCGAAAGTAGAAGCTGTTTACGATCAAGAAATCCGAGAGGTAAGAGAAACGTACAATGCGATTGTTGCAAATGTAGAAAGAGTGCCTGCTAAACAAGGGGTGGCTTATCTTGAAGAACTAGGATTCAATGTCGATGTTTTTAAAGAGGAAGAAGCGCAGCTTCCGATGATTGCCGTTGATAAAAGTAAATTGCGGTTACCATCTGAAACGGCTGATAGCAAATGAAAACATTAAATATTGATATTGAAACCTATTCGGATGAAGACTTAACCAAAGTTGGGGTTTATAAATATGCCGATAGCCCCAACTTTGAAATTTTACTTTTTGCTTATTCGGTTGATGGGCAGCCTGTCGAATGTGAGGATTTAACAATTAGTGAAATACCTGACGAGATAGTGGCTGCGCTAACAGATAAGAACGTGCTTAAAATTGCATTTAATGCCCAATTTGAGCGCGTTTGTTTGTCTAAGCATTTAGGTGTTCCATACTACTTAGACCCTGCACAATGGCACTGTACGATGGTTCACGCAAACGAATTAGGGTTGCCAGCTTCTTTAGGGCAATGTGCGAAATATTTAAACATCGAACAGCAAAAAGACACAAGAGGTACGCAACTGATTAACTTCTTTTCTAAACCGTGTAAGCCGACCAAGAAAAACGGTATGCGCACAAGGAATTTACCTGAACACGCTCCCGAAAAATGGCAAACGTTTATAGAGTATTGTATTCAAGACGTCAATGTCGAAATGGCGATCGCGAATAAGTTGAATCGCTTCCCTGTCCCCGAAAGTGAGTGGAAGCTTTATACATTGGATCAGCGAATTAATGACCGAGGGGCAGAAATTGACCACGAATTGGCAACGGCTGCTATTGATATTATGGCCGATTTAAGCGAAGCGGGATTAAACGAAATGAAGGCTTTAACAGGATTGGAAAATCCTAACAGTCTAGCGCAACTGAAAAAGTGGTTAGAAGAACAAGGAACGCCTTTTGAGAAGTTAGGAAAAGAGGTTGTGTTAAAGGCTCTAGCATTAGGAAACTTGCCCGAGAATGTGGCGGAGGTATTAAAATTGCGCCTTAGTCTGTCTAATTCAAGCACAAAAAAATATCTGATGATGGATAATGCACGTTGTTCAGATAATCGTATTCATGGCATTTTACAATTTTACGGTGCCAACCGCACGGGACGTTGGGCAGGGCGATTATTACAAGTACAGAACTTGCCTAGAAACTATTTAAGTGAAATTGACTTTGCACGTCAGCTTGTGAAAGCAAAAGATGTTGAAGGCATCGAATTAATGTATGAGAATGTGCCAGACACATTGAAGCAACTTATCCGAACAGGGTTAGTTGCCAAAGAAGGACACCGTTTCATTGTGTCTGACTTTTCAGCCATTGAAGCCCGAGTGATTGCTTGGTATGCCAAACAAGATTGGGTGCTCGATGTATTTCGTACACACGGAAAAATTTACGAAGCAACAGCAGCGCAGATGTTCCATTTAGGCGAAGTAACGGACTACGACTGGAAAAGCCACGAAGGCAAAGACATGCGCCAGCGGGGGAAAGTGGCTACTCTTGCACTTGGTTACCAAGGCGGACCAGGGGCGCTTAAAGCGATGGGCGCACTAGAAAATGGTATTGAAGAACACGAATTACAAGACATAGTGGACCGTTGGCGCACAGCCAATAAACGCATTAAGAACTTTTGGCATGAAACCCAAAAAGCTGTGATTGACTGTTTACAAAACGGCGGCATTAAAAAAGGCCCTCGTGGGTTGAAATTTTATAAAAAAGCAGGATTCTTGTTTATTCAGTTGCCAAGCGGACGAAAACTAGCGTATGCAAAAGCACATTTAAAAGAAGGTGACTACGGTCCTGCTATTTTTTATGAAGGCCAAGGCGATAAAGTCGCTTTCACGGAACAACAAACCTATGGCGGTAAATTGGTGGAAAACATCGTTCAAGCAACGGCAAGAGATGTTTTAGCAGAAGCGATGGTCCGCTTAGAAAAAGCAGGATACCCTATTGTTTTCCACGTGCACGATGAGGCAGTAGCCGAAGTGCCAGAAGGGGAAAAATCTATTGAAGAAATGAACAAAATCATGTCTATAGTTCCCGACTGGGCGGAAGGCTTGCCGTTAAACGCCGAAGGATTTGAAACGAAATATTACATGAAAGATTAGGAGGTTCAGATAATGGCACTAAATTATGTAAAGTTAGAACTGACAACTGGCGGAGTTTTTTCAACTGGGAAAGTTTTTGAATTTAGTTACAGTGATTATGAAAATTTTAAGCACCGCTTTTTAAAACGCTTTGGAAATATTTGTTCAAATAAGAAATTTAAAGATTTGATAAAAAATACAAACGATTTTGAGGAATTAGAATTTGTATTTTTTGATAGCGATGATTGGGAATTGAAAATCACTAAAAATTAGAAAAAGGAGCGAGAGAAAATGAAACTAAAACTAGTTGATGTTGAAACTAATCCTCACGAAGAAGAAGTGGGTACATGTGAATTTTGTATGAGTGTTGAAATGGTCAATGAGCCCGTTTTTGTTTTTAAAAAAGATAATGGGGAACTCGTTCGTGTTAAAGCATTCATTTGGAGTTGGGGTTTTTATGATGAGGAAAATATCGAAAATATCGTAGATTTTGCTGCTTATGTCAACGAACAGGAGTTTGACGAAGAGCAAGAGCTAGATTATAGCTGGTTAACTAATCTAATTTACGAGTACAAATATGGAAAGGACTAAGAATAAATGGGAGAAGTATTATTTATATTAATGGCCTTAGCGCTTTATTTTTTGTTAGGCTATTTTGTTGGCATTCGTAAATACCTGAAAGCGATAAGCGCTTCGCTTAATTATGAGCGGGAATTACCCACAAGTGATTATCAAAAAGGATGGCTTGACTGTTTAGGTTTCATCCTTAAACAATAAAAGAAAGGAAGCGGAAAGATGGAACAGCCAGAAAAAAACATCAAATTAGCCTATGATGGTGAAATCCATCTTGCAGTTGGTGCTTCAAAAACCGAGAAGAAATGGAAAAACAGGCAGATGTCGTGGTCGGATTTTATCCAACGGCTAAAAACGCCGACGGTGACACAAGAGACTGTCGAGGACTATAAAAAAATGCCGAAATCGAAACAAGGCGAGGTCAAAGACGTTGGGGCGTTTATTGGCGGTTGGTTAAAAGAAGGACGACGGAAAAGAGGAAACACGCAACAGCGAAGTCTTGTTACGTTAGATGCCGACAGTACGACGTTAGACTTTTGGGACGATGTACAGCTGTTATTTGACCATGCCGCAGCTGTCTACACGACACACAGCCATTTAGTGAAAGGTCCGCGTTATCGCTTGATTATTCCGTTAAGTCGCCCAGTGACCGCCGAAGAATATGAGCCCCTAGCGAGAAAGCTTGCGGAGTTTTTCGGCATGGATAACTTCGATGATACGACGTATCAGGCAGAACGTTTAATGTATTGGCCCAGTCATTCGATAGACGGGGAATATTTCACCGATAACATCGATTTGCCGTGGGTCGATCCTGACGAAATTCTAAGCCAATACGAAGACTGGCGAGATGCGAGTTTTTGGCCTGAAAGTTCTCGCGGGCATTCAATTCGTGAAAGACAAGCAAAAAAAGCAGGCGACCCATTAGAGAAAAAAGGGGTTGTCGGGGCGTTTTGTCGCACGTATGACATTGTTTCAGCGATTGAAACCTTTTTACCTGACATCTACGGATCAACAGGAAGAGAGGACCGTTGGACATTTTTAGAAGGTTCTACTAGTGGTGGGTTAGTGATTTATGATGATAAGTTCGCTTATTCTCACCACGGTACGGATCCTGTAGGCGATCAACTGGTGAACGCGTTTGACCTTGTCCGCATTCATTTGTTTGGCGATTTAGATGAGGATGTCAAACCGACAACTCGGATTGACCGTTATCCATCGTTTAAAGCGATGCGAGAGTTCGCGATGGAAGACAAGCAAGTGAAGACCTTACTTCAAAGCGAACGGTTGTCACAAGCGTTAGAAGACTTTGACGGCGAGCTAGACGAATTGGAAGAGAACGACAAAGACTGGTTTACAAAATTGGACCTCGAAATTGATGAATACGGTCAGATTATGGCTTCCGCGAAAAATTTAGAAGTCATTATGCTGAACGACCCGAACCTCAAAAAGAAAATTTTTATGAACAGTTTCTCTAATCGTATTGAGGTGAAAGACAACTTGCCTTGGCGGAAGTTAGATCGAGACAAGATGTGGAAGGACAGCGACGATGCGGGGTTACGTGTATACATCGAAAAAATTTACGGTATTGTGAACCGTGGCAAAATCGATGATGCGCTAGTCCAAGAAATCGAAAGAAACTCATATGACCCCGTAAAAGAATACCTAGAAAGCTTGCACTGGGACGGAGTGCCTCGCGTAGAAACTTTACTAATAGACTACTTAGGCGCAGAAGATACGTCGTTTAATCGGGTTGTTACGAAAAAATTTTTAACGGCTGCCGTAGGGCGTATTTTTGTGCCAGGGATTAAGTTTGACTACATGCTAGTGACTAGCGGTCCGCAAGGAATAGGAAAAACGCTATTGCCTGCAAAATTGGCGGGAGACTGGTTTTCTAACAGCTTAGAAGGTGTGACGGGGAAAGACTCTTACGAAGCGTTGCAAGGTGTTTGGATCATGGAAATGGGCGAATTGTCAGCGACAAAAAAAGCAGACATTGAAGCCACCAAACATTTTATTAGCAAGCAAGAAGACATTTTCCGCGTTGCTTACGGTCGGCATAAGTCCTATTTTAAACGCCGTTGTGTCTTTTGGGGAACAACGAACGACAACGAGTTTCTGAGAGATAAAACAGGAAATCGGCGTTTTTGGCCAGTAGACGTCGGCATTCAACCGATTAAAAATAAAGTGTGGGAAATGACCGACGAAACGCGCAATCAGATATGGGCGGAAGCCGTTGAGTTGTGGCAAGCAGGAGAACCTTTGTATTTAACAGACGAACAAGAAAAACTAGCGCTAGAAGCCCAAGAAATGCACACGGAAACCTCTAGCATGGAAGGCGAAATCCTTGAGTATTTGGAAATCCCAATAATGGAAGATTGGTACAAACGAAGTAAACAAGAAAGACGAGAGTATATCCAAGGGTGGGGGACGGATATTCAGGAAGAAGGCGAGATTGTTAGAAACCGAGTATGTGTCGCAGAAGTTTGGAATGAATTGTACAACGGGGATTCTAAAAACATACATCCAGCTAAGGCTGCAGAAATTCGTCAAGTTTTAAGCCATTTATATGGTTGGGAGAAATACAAATTGAGTAGAGGCAGGCTTAAATTTGGTCCAGGTTATGGATTACAAACAGCCTTTACCCGATGTGAATGACGGATACTGGCGTGGATACCGTTAAAAACAGAAATGCTATTAAATCAACGTTTTTACGGTATCCATAATTTTTAGAGGATGGATACCGTAAAAATGTGATGAGTATCCATAGTATCCATTAAAAAACGGCATGGATACTGGTATGGATACCGCAAAAAGCTATTTATACCAAGTGTTCAAGGGCTAAAGTATCCACAGTATCCATAAAACCTATTCATATATAGAAATAGTTAATATACATATATAGCGTATATATGTATATATGTAAAATGGGGTATTTAGCCTATTCGCGTGCGCGAGGGATACTTTGGATACAGACGAGGAGGCAAGATATGCAAATCGAAAACGACATTGAAAAGTACCTAATTAGGCAGATAAAACGCACAGGAGCTTTATGTTATAAATTCACTTCCCCAGGAACTAGAGGTGTTCCTGATAGAATTATCTTGTATCAAGGTAATGTGTTTTTCGTTGAATTGAAAAGGCCTGGAGGAAAGCCAAGAAAAGACCAGTTAAAAATTATAGAAAAATTCAAAGAGCAGCTTATCCCAGTGTTTGTCATTGACAGCAAGCAAGGAGTGGATACGTTAATCTACGCAATGCAAAGCGGTATAGCAAGAGTTATGCCTGATATGCCGCGTAAAAAGGAGTGATTGAGTTTGAAAGCAACGTTACATCCCTATCAGGAATACTCTAAGAATTTTATTCTTGATCATCCTTACTGTGCTTTGCTGTTAGACATGGGACTAGGGAAAACCTTATCCAGTTTGACAGCTATTGACGAATTGTTACACACGTTTGAAATCATTGAGAATGTGTTAGTGATTGCCCCTTTATCAGTTGCAGAAAAGACATGGACCGATGAAATCGAAAAGTGGGATCATCTACAGCACCTCACTTTTTCAAAAGTGTTAGGAAACCCAAAACAACGCGAAGAAGCTTTATTCAAAAAGGCAGATGTTTATTTAATCAATCGTGAAAATGTGGAGTGGTTAGTCAATTACTATCAACGAAACTGGCCCTTTAAAACCGTGATTATCGATGAGTTATCCAGTTTTAAGTCAAGTAGTGCCAAACGCTTTAAAGCCTTACGAAAAGTACGCCCGAAGATGGAACGTGTTATCGGGCTAACAGGAACACCTTCCCCAAACAGCTTGATGGATTTGTGGGCGCAAATGTACTTATTGGACCAAGGCGAACGGCTAGGAAAAACCATCACCCAATACCGCAATAAATATTTTGCCCCCGCACAAAAAAACGGGCATATTGTTTATTCTTGGCAGTTAATCCCAGGAGCAGAAGAGGCGATTTACAACAAAATAAGCGATATATGCGTGAGTATGAAAGCAAAAGATTATTTACAGCTACCACCACGAACGGAAAATATTATCGAGCTAGACTTGAACCCGACAAGCTGGAAACAGTACAAAGAGCTAGAACGGGAATACGTGTTAGAACTCGAAGAAACAGACGTTGTAGCCAGTAATGCAGCGACACTATCAAACAAGCTTTTACAGCTGTCTAACGGCGCTGTATACGACGAAAACGGAGACGGAAGGGAAATACACCAAGAAAAGTTAAATGCGCTAGAACGCGTTATAGAGGACGCACAAGGGCAATCGGTTTTAGTCTTTTATCAATACCAACATGACCTAGAAAGAATTCAAGCACGATTTAAACAAGCAAAGGCTTTAAATGTGTCTGACGGGGATATTGAGAAATGGAACGAGGGAAAAATTCCGTTGCTTTTAGCCCATCCGCAATCAGCAGGCCACGGCCTAAATTTACAAAAAGGCGGGCACATTATCGTGTGGTTTGGGCTTACGTGGTCTTTGGAGTTTTATCAACAAGCCAATGCCAGATTAGACCGTCAAGGACAAACACAGCCTGTTATTATTCATCACTTAGTGACGAAAGGAACTATTGACGAACAAGTAATCAAAGCTTTACAAGCGAAAGAACAAGGGCAATCAGCGCTAATGGCTGCAGTGAAAGCCAAAATTGAGGAGTACAGGAGGTAACAGCTTTGTACGAATGGTTAGTCAGTTATCAAAAATTAGAACAAGAAATCTATTACTTAGACTGGGAGCTGGAAACGTATAAAAAAGAGCTAGAGAGATGGTGTGACCCAGAGGATTTAGGAAGATACACACTAACAAAAGATTCCAAAGCTTCCAAGTTGGAAGATATTATCGAAGACTTAGAAAAACGTTTAGCGTGGAAAATGAACTCAATTTACGATTTACGAAAGCTAGTTTATAGCTTTAAAGGACTAGATCAAAAAATCTTAGTAGCAAAGTATATCGAAGGGCTATCGTTAAAACAAATTGCGGGGGAATTTGGGCATAGCTATGGCTATATCAGAAATAAACATAACCAGATTTTGAAGAAAATCGAAAAAAGTGACAATGATGTGACAATTCCCATTGATAAATCGTGATATACTGTTATCAGTAAAATTACGCAGAAAAAGGCATCTTCCCAAAAAATGGGAAGGTGTCTTTTTTAGACAGAAAGGAAGAATAGTTATGATTTTACAATATGCAATGCGATTGAACGAAGAAGGAACAGAGAAAGCCGAACACATTGAGGACGGTGTAAACTCTGTTACCATCACAGAAAACGAAATTAAAGTCTATTACGAAGACAAACGTGGGGTAAAAAATAGCACTACGTTTTTAAAAGATTGTTCGCAAATTTACAACATGTGGTTACTAAGTGATACGTTTAAAACGTTAAAAAGATTGATTTAGCTTATTTTTTTATACAGAAAGGCGGTGAGGTCATGGCAAAGTACACAGAGTGGCTAACCGATGAAGGGTTAATCAAAATCGAAGGATGGGCACGAGATGGCCTCATCGATAAGCAGATAGCCCAGAATATCGGAGTATCCGAACGAACATTTACCGATTGGAAAAAGAAATTTTCTTCCATTTCTTCCGCCCTTAAAAAAGGGAAAGAAGTTGTCGATCGCCAAGTTGAGAATGCATTGTTTAAGAGTGCTACAGGCTACGAATACACCGAAGTTACAGAAGAACTAACAGAGAACGGTATGGAAATTACAAAAAAGGTTACAAAACAAGTAGCTCCTAATCCAACTGCGGCTATTTTCTGGTTGAAAAATAGAAAGCCAGACGAATGGCGAGATCGAAAAGAAA
>SKEG01000598.1_pt1 | contig 36436 bp, 31 predicted proteins | sample 4826631 | NCBI WGS metagenome assembly SKEG01 (sample SAMN11008815, study PRJNA524170) | human gut metagenome | biome: Human fecal sample; material: Feces; isolation source: fecal sample from pouch patient p26, p34, p50 | host: Homo sapiens | place: Israel: Tel-Aviv | collected 2016-11-02
CCGCTGCACAGTTTCCTGTGCAGCGGCCTTCTTTATTTTTTGTTCTCCGGCAGCTTGAAGTAGCCGCGGTATTCATCCGAGTAGATCTTGCTGCCCATACGGCTCACACCGCCGTACAGGTGGGTGCGCATCAGCGGCTCGATGGCGTCCAGATCCTTCTCACGCAGGATGCGCAGCATCTCGGCGTGCTCGCTGACGACGCTGGACACGTTGCGTGCACCCACGATGTCCAGACGGATAAAGCGGGAGTAGTCTGCCTGCGGACGGGTCATCTGCTCCCAAAGGTACTCCTTGCTGGTCTTGTGGAACCAGTACTCGTGCATGGCAAGGTCGCAGCTGAGGAAGTGGTTGAAATCAAAGTTCTCCGGGTCGCTGCGCCCCGCAGCGGCTTCCAGCAGCATATTATAAAGGTGTTCCACCGCAAGGATCTCCATGGGCGAGCAGCTCTGCACAAAATCCCGGAACACCATGCCCTCCACCGCAACACGCTGGAAGATGAGCTGGTCCACCACGCCGGTGTCGATGGCGGTAACAATGGTGCCCTTGCAGGGAATGATCTGCACAAAGCGGTTCTGCTCCAGCCGCTGCAAAACGCTGCGGATAGGAGTGCGCGAAACGCCGAACCGCTTGCACAGCTGGTTTTCGCTCAGCGCTTCCCCGGGCAGGATCTTCAACGCGCAGATCTCGTCCTCGAGAATATGATAGAGCTCATCAGTGTGCTGTAATGTAGCCATAGTTGTTCTCCATTTATCCGGTAAATATAAGCTTATTATCATTGTACCGTTCCGGCGGCAGAATGTCAATGCTTGAATAGAAGTTTATGACGGTTCCTGTATACAGGAACTTGCGATCGGGCAAAACACGGATCTTACAGTGATGAAATTGGTATATTAGTTGAAAAACACCAGAAAAAAGTTGAATAAATACTGAAAAAAGGTGAATATTGTGCTAAATGCACAAAGAAACCTCAATAAGTTCAGTGAATATTGCTCTTGTGGAAATATGTGTTTTTTGTTACGATAGCAGCACAAAGTAAGTGCTGTATACAGGTTGACCGGCAAAGAAACAAGCACGAGGCAGTTTCCCGGCGGCCTGACATAAGTTGGAGGACAATCGTATGAAAAAGATCTCTCGTCGCAGCTTTCTGAAGGTATCCGGCGCAGTGGCCGCAGCAGGTGCAATGGCAGCCTGCGGTGGTTCTGCCTCTTCCACCACCACCGCAGCACCTGCAGCCAGCTCCGCAGCCAGCTCTGCAGCCGGTGGTGATGACAAGTTTGCCTCTCTGGGCAGCTTTACCATGACCGTGGGTCATGCACAGCCCGAGGGCAACCCCCGCTTTGTCTCCATGGAAAAGTTTGCCGAGGATGTGGCTGCTGCCACCAACGGCCATGTGAAGATCGAGGTTTACGGCAACGGCCAGCTGGGCACCGAGAAGGAGATGCTGGAGCAGGTGGTCGCAGGTACCATTCAGGGTATGCGCGGCGGCCAGTTCGACTTCAGCCCTCGTCTGCTGATGTTCACCCTGCCCTTCCTGACCAACACCCGTGCACAGGTCACCGCTCTGCTGCAGAGCGAGCTGGCACAGAAGGTGTGCGCTGAGGCAGAAGGTGAGACCGGCACCGTCATCATCAACCTGTGCGATGCAGGTGGCTACCGTCAGTTCTCCAACTCCAAGCACCCTATCAAGGCTCCGGCAGACCTGAAGGGCCTGAAGATGCGCACCAACGGCATGAAGACCATCGACATGACCTTCCAGGCCATGGGCGCTACCACCACCACCATCCCGTACTCTGACCTGTACATGGGCCTCAAGACCAGCGTTGCAGACGGTCAGGAGAACCCTTGGGTCAACGTGGAAGGCATGAAGTTCTACGAGGTGCAGAAGTACTTCACCGAAGTGAACTACCAGTTCCATCCGGATCCCTTCTATGTGAACGCTGCATGGTGGAACGCTCTGCCCGAGGAGTTCCGCGATGCCATCACCGAGTGCGCTACCGCTATGGGCGAGTACAACGACCAGCTGATCGACCAGAACTCCAGTGCTGCAAAGCAGACCATCGTGGACTACGGCTGCGAGGTGTACGAGCCCTCCGCAGATGAGCTGAAGGCTTTCCAGCAGGCTGTGCAGTCCGTGTACGACAAGTGCATCAGCGAGGGCATCTGCACCGCAGACGAGCTGAAGGAGATGCAGGATATCGTTGCAAAGGCATAACCGCTTGCGCGTATATCGTTTTTATTGAGGCACGGGGGCAGCCTTCGGGCTGCCCTTTCTCAATGATAAACCACCCACAACATCACAGGAAAGGGGCTGAGCACAATAGAAGCGCTCAAAAAATTCGGGAAAAAGCTGTTTGACCTGTACTTTTTCATCGGGATCGTCGCTATGGCACTGCTTGCCGCGCTGGTCATTTTTACGGTCATTGCACGCTACTGTTTCTCCCTGAGCTGGAAGCAGCTGGCGGAGTTCAACACCACCCTGTTTGCCTTTACCACCTTCTGGGGCATGGGCATCAACGTCATCAAGGATGAGCACGTCATGATCGACATCATCTACGACGGTGTCAAGCCCGCCCGCAAGCGCTGGCTGGCCATCATCAACTACCTCATCGTACTGGCCGTGGATCTGGTATTCACCTATCAGGGCTTCAAGTACGTTGGCGTTGCAGGCAAGCAGATCAGTCAGGGCATGGAGATCCCCATGATGTATATGTACGGCATCATGCCGGTTTGCGGCATCATTTGCGCCATCTGCGTCGTGATCAAGATCATCACCCTGTACAAGGCCGACATTTCCTTCTTTGCGCCCAAGAACAAGGCGCTGACCAAGGAAGACGCATAAGGGAAAGGAGAGAAAATACTTATGGCAATGCTCATCCTTCTGGTGCTGCTGATCTTCTTTGCTGCGCTGGGCGTGCCGCTGGCCTTTGCAATCGGCGCTTCCTGCGTGAGCTATATTCTGATCTACGCACCCAACTTTATCACCATGCTGCCGCAGCGCGTGTGGAACGGCGCTTACAGCGAGCTGATGATCGCCATGCCGCTGTTTATGCTGGCCGGTGAGCTGATGAATACCGGCGGTATCACCCAGCGCATCATCAACTTCTGCATGGAGCTGCTGCGCCCGGTGCGCGGCGGTCTGGGCGAAGTGAACATCGTGGCGTCCATGATCTTCGGCGGCATCTCCGGCTCCTCTGTGGCAGATACCTCTGCTCTGGGCTCCATCCTGATCCCCGCCATGGAAAAGGAGGGCTATCCTCCGGAGGCTTCTGCGGGTATCACCGTTGCTTCCTCCACCATGGGCATGATCATCCCGCCCTCTACCCCCATGATCGTTTACTCCATGATCTCCGGCGCATCCGTGGGTGCTCTGTTCATGGCAGGTGCCGTGCCCGGCATCCTGATCGGTCTGACCCAGCTGGTCCTCGTGTACATCATCAGCGCAAAGAAGGGCTGGCACCCGGCAAAGGCCAAGTTTGACGCAAAGCGCGCCGCCAAGAGCCTGCTGAGCGGCATTCCCGCCCTGATCATGCCGGTGGTCATTATCATCTGCGTTTCCTTTGGCGTCTGCACCGCCTCCGAGAGCGCAGGTGTCGCTGTGCTGTACTCCATTCTGGTGGGCTTCTTCGTTTACAAGGAGCTGACCTGGAAGGGTGTCTGGGAGGCACTGAAAAAGACCCTGATCTCCTCCTCCTCCATCATGCTCATCATCGGCTTTACCACCATCTTCACATGGGTGCTCACCATGCAGAAGGTGCCGCAGACCGTGGGCGCATTCTTCATGTCCCTCAACCTGCCCGCATGGGCCATTGCACTGATCTTTGACGTGCTGATCCTGCTGATCGGTACCTTCATCGACGTCAGCCCCGCCATCCTACTGCTGACTCCCATCCTGCTGCCGGTCATGCAGCAGTACGGCTTCTCTCCGCTGCAGTTCGGCGCTATGATGATTACCGGTCTTGCTATCGGTCTGGTCACGCCTCCCGTTGGCATGTGCCTGAACGCCTGCAACAAGATCAACCGTATGCCCATCATCGAGATCTTCAAGGGTGCTGCACCTTATGTCATCTGCAACGTCATCGTGCTGATCTCTATCAGCCTGTGGGGCCCGCTGACCACCGCCCTGCCGCAGCTGCTGGGTTACAGCATTTTCTGAACATAGGTCTGTACGCAGCCGCACCCGCTGCAAAGCGGGTGCGGTTTATAATAGGAACCCGAGAAAAAAGAGAAGGTGTAAGAATTGACTCTGAAGGAAAAGATGAAAAAGGGCCCGGTTTTCGGTATGGCGTGCTTTACCGGCACGACCTGCGTGATTGAAAACATTGCCATGTCCGGTCTGGATTTTATCTATCTGGATCTGGAGCACACCAACTATATGCTGGATGAAGCATTCGAAAAGCAGATCATGGCGGCAAAGCTGCATGATATTTCGGTGCTGGTGCGCATGGCAGACGACAACGAGGTAGCCATCCGCAAGGTACTGGAATGGGGCGCAGACGGCGTTGTGATCCCCCACTGCAAGACGGCCGAAATGGCACGCCGCAGCGTGGAGGGTGCAAAGTTTGCACCGCTGGGCCGTCGCGGCGGCGAGACCAATGTGCGCGCTGCCGGCTTTGGCTACCACAACTTTGACTGGAACGCCTACATCGAGCAGCAGAACCGGGATACGCTGGTCATCCCTATGGACGAGGACTTTGAGTTTACCGACAACATCGACGAGATCCTTGACGTGCCCGGCATTGATGCCGTAAACTTCGGACCCATCGACTACGCTGTTTCCAAGCAGCTGAAGATCGGCTACTCCATGGGCGAGGAGGTCCACGAGGCCTACAAGACGCTGGTGGCAAAGTGCCGCGCCAAGGGTCTGGGTGTTCTGGGCCCGGTGGTGCCTCCCACGCAGGAGAACCTGAAGCAGGCCATTGCAGACGGCTACAACATGATCATTCTCGGCAATGATATGTGGCACTTCCAGAAGGCTCTGAAGGAACTGGTGAACGATCAGGTCGCACCGGTGCGCAAGGAGCTGCTGGGCGAGTAACCGCTGACCACTGAAAAAGCTGAAAGGCACATACCCTCGCAGACGCGTCAGGGTATGTGCCTTTTTGTGTATCGGCTTGCTTTGCCGCACAAAAGGCGGTAAACTGGGTACAGACAAAATGCCCAAAAAGGAGAAACGACATGGCATATACAAAGGCTGACCTCAAGCACGACCTTGCAGCAATGGGGCTGACAGGCAACGAGACCATCCTGATCCATTCCTCCATGAAGTCCATCGGCCCGGTGGAGGGCGGCGCAGACACGGTTCTGGACGCATGGATGGAGTTTTTTGCAGAGGGCTTGCTGCTGCCCGGCATTTTTTACTTTTTGCTCAGCAGAAGCGGATACGGTACTCCCGAGGGGTGCAGTGCTTGATCTCCCGGAAGGTCTTGATAAAGTAGCTGGCGTCCGAAAAGCCGCATTCCAGCCCCACCTCGCCGGTCTTGAGCCGGGTGGAGCGCAGCAGCTCGGCGGCTTTTTCCACCCGGAACTGCTTGACGTACTGGATGGGTGTGATGCCCAGAAACTGCCGGAAACTGCGCAGACAGGCGCTTTCGCTCAGGGCAACGCAGTCGGCCAGTTTTTCCACGGTCAGCTCCTCGGCGTAGTGCTCCTCTACATAGCGCAGCATCTGCTTCATCCGCTCCGAGGCAATCTGCTCCTGCTCCGATACCTTCACCTTGCCGCTGACGCATTGGGTGATGAGCAGCCGCAGGGCAGCGGTAAGGTGGTAGCGCACCCGGTTCTCGTAGTCAAAGGGCTCGTCAGCCACGCCCTTCCACGCCTCCCGCAGGCAGAGCAGCACCTGCCGCTGCCATGGCACGGCCTCGTCCAGCAAAAAGAAGGGCGGTGTGCCGGGCTGCAAGAGCGGGCGGATGAGTTTTTGCCAGAATACGGTGTCCATGCCGCCGATAAGCCGTGGCTGGAACACGCCGGAGTGCAGCAGCGCCCTGCCCTCGGCAGGCTCTACCGCGTGCAGCGCCCCGGAGTTGATGAACACCCCCTGCCCGGTCTGCAAAGTCAGCCGGGTCTTGTTCACATCTACATGGATGGGCCCCAACGCCGCCAGAATGAACTCAAATTCCTCGTGCCAGTGCCACGCCACCGAAAAACAGGAAAGATCCTCGGCATAGCAGGCGATGGGGAACAGCGGGCTGCCGTGCTGGGTCTGCTCCCGCCCGGCGGCATCCGCCACCACGGCAGTAGCGCTGGACAGCCCCACCCGCCCGCTGGTATAAGAGGCACAGCTTGTCTGATATGCCATATTCACCAAATCCTTTCCGCAATACTTTGAATGTTTTTTGTCAATGCCGGTTTTGTTGCATATACTATGCGGTTCTGTTCTATAATTTGCGATTGTTTTGTGGTATTATCCTATCAGAGCTTCCAAACTCAGTATAGCACCGGCGCAGCGGGAACGCAAGCTGTGCAAGCGTTTCCGCTGCCGGGCAAAACTGCCATTCTCCCGCCGCCTGTCCAAAGAGGACCGGACGGCAAGTGTAACATAAACCATTTTATCAAGGAGGTATTCCTATGCTTCGTATCGAGTATTTTGATAAGGAACGTTTCATGCGCCAGCTTTCTGCCAGCCACGGCAGCGTGCTGCTGCATCTGGACAACGGTAAGACCTGCGACCTGAAAAAGGACACTACCGCACGCTCCATGCTGCAGATGATGGACACTGCCCCCAAGAAGGGCTTTGACCTCACCGTGACCGACCCTGCCGACGTGACCGGCTTCCTGCGCTATATGCTGGAGGCAGGCCGCACCGAGCGCGTGGCCGGCTGAGTAATGCCAATCTCTTATCCCAATAAGTGTCACAGCAAATGCAAAGCGCCCGTCCCGGTCATGCCGGGGCGGGCGTTTTGCTCATTTTACCGGAAAGCTTGCGCGGGCGGGCAGTCTGTGGTAAGCTGAAAGCAGAAAAAACAAGATGGAGGGAACGACTATGAACCTGAAGGAAGCATTCCGCTACCAGAACAAGCTCCAGTCTCTGCTGGACGAGGCGCAGGGCATTCTGGACTGCGATGCCAACGTGACCAAGGTGGCCAACACCTATCTGCGCCATAAGGTGATGCCCGAGGCCGAGGACGAGACCGTTATGGACGTGGCACAGACCGAATATGCAGAGCAGATCACCGACGTTGCCCGGTTCATGCTCTATCTGCTGGAGGAGAAGAGCCGCCTGTTTGCCGCTATCCGCAAGGCAAAGGATGCGCTGGACATGGATATGGACAGCGAGGTCAGCCTGAATGCCGCGCGGCAGAGCATTGCCCGCACCTTCAAACGGATGAACGACCTGCGCAGTTCTGAGCAGCTGCTCTCCGGCGGGGGCACCGGCTACCGCTTCAACGCCGAGGGCAACCAGATCTCCTACTGCTGCGATGTAAAGCGGGTGACCACCATCAACTACGACCGCAAGGTCATCCATGCGGCGCTGAGCAAACTGAACCGGCAGGCAGACGAAACCTCCAACCGGCTGGACCTCTGCCTTGTGACCTCCAAGGTAGACTACACTGTCCCCTTTGATGTGAACGCCAGCTTTGCCGAGGCATTTGAGACCTATCTGGAAAATGTCCAAAACTAAATAAACGTTCCACCGGCTATTTTGGGTGCGGCAAGCGCCGGGTGCACAGCTGCCGGTTCGGGTGCAGATGAACTATAACGCTGCACATTTCCGCAAGGAAGTTTTGGTACGGCTCACCTTACGAGCCAGCTATTATGAAAAAATCTTGCGTTCGGCTTTTCCGCCACCGCTAGACGCTTTTCGCCGAAACCGTCCCTTGCTCCTTCCCGCATTCCTGCTTTTGCGCTTACGTCTCCATGGGCAGGCAGGCAAGCCACCCTTCATGAATTTGCCCCGCAGACTGCTGCGGGCACACACTTTCTGCGTGCCGGGTGGGCGCTCTGCGCCCCTTTGCACGCGGAGTAAAATGGCAGCCGCCCCTGCGCTTGCCGTATCCAAAATAGCCGGTGAAAAAACCAAAACCAGAGGAATGCTCTATGAAAAAATGCAACCTGTTTTATCTCAGTGGACTGTTGTTTTTTCTTGTTGCGGCGCTGAACTTTTTTACCGGCGAGAATCACTCTACGGCGGTGGTATGGCTCTGCCTTGGCTCCGCCTTTTTGTGTCTGGGTGCTTCGCAGCGGAAAAAATAAAGCATTCCTGCAGCCCCGGCGGTGGAAAAATCTGGCCGGGGCTGCAATTCTTTGCGGGGCTCGTTCGTATTCCAGACAGAACGACCAAATTTCGACAAAAACGAGGTAAGATCATGTCAACCAAACCGATCGATTCCACTGCTGCGACCCGCTTTGACCTGAGCGCAGCGGCGCTTCATATCCTTGCTATGGCGCTGATGCTGATGGACCACCTGTGGGCGACGTTGCTGCCCGCGCAGGAATGGCTGACCTGTGCCGGGCGGGTAGCCTTTCCCATCTTTGCCTTTATGGCGGTGGAGGGTTATTTTCACACCCACGACCTGAAAAAATACACCCTGCGTCTGCTGCTGTTTGCCCTGCTTTCGGAAGTGCCCTTCGATTTGATGTACGGCGGTACATGGTTCTACCCGGTGCACCAGAACGTCATCTGGACGTTGCTTTTGGGCATTCTGGGCATCCATCTGATGGAAACAGTGCGCAAAAAGCAAAAAACCGGACTGTACCTGCTGGTATCCGCCCTTGTGGTGGTGGCAGGCGCGGTGCTGGGCACGCTGGGCATGGTGGACTACTACGGTGCCGGTGTGTTGACCGTGTTCGTCTTCTACTTCTTCCATGGACGCAAGTGGTGGTGTCTGCTGGGGCAGCTGGCAGCGCTGTACTGGGTCAACGTGGAGCTGCTGGGCGGGCTTATGTACCCCATTCAGCTCTTTGGCATGGACTTTGAGCTTTGCCAGCAGGGGCTGGCGCTGCTGGCACTGGTGCCCATCTGGCTGTACCGCGGTCGGCAGGGCTACCACAGCAAGCCTTTCCAGTATGCCTGCTACGCCTTTTACCCCGTGCACATGCTGCTGCTGGTTCTGGTGCTGAATTTCGTGAACCGGTAAGGAGAATGGAGCGCTCCAAAAACATTTTTACGCGTGGGGCGTAGAGAGGAACTTCCGCTGAAAATAGCCAAAGCGCATGCGGAGCCATTTGAAATCGTCCAGCCGGTACAAGGCCGCTGCACAAAGCGCTGTGCGGCGGCTTTTTTGCAGGAAAACCGACACATGTTCACAAAAAGTTCAGCCTTTTGAGCAAAAAATACTATTTTTTTCGTGTAAAATAGACAACATGGATTGAATGCCGCCCGCGATTGGATTATAATAATAGTGTATGCAAAAACGCATCTGCTGCTTTTTTATGATTTTTTATCGCTTGAAAACAGCGTAGCTGCGCGATGCGGGCTACTGAAAAGAGAGAGCTGCCGTTGCGTGTCTTTGCCGCATAACGGCTTGTTTGCCATAGCAGCCGGGGCGTTATGTTCCGGTTATTTGTCCTTAGGAGGAAAAACAAGGTGAGAGTAGGTCTTGACATCGGTAGCACCACCATCAAGTGCGTGGTGCTGGGCGAGCATGATGAACTGCTGTATTCTACATACGAACGACATTATAGTCATATTCTGGAAAAGGCGCAGGAGCTGCTGCGGCGCATTGATGCCGAGCATCTGCATGGCCGCAAGGCGCTGCTCAGCATCTCCGGCTCTGCCGGTATGGGCTTGGCCGACAGCTGCGGTGTGCCCTTTGTGCAGGAGGTATTCTCCACCCGCGTGGCGGTCAAGCGCTTTATGCCAAAGACTGATTGTGTCATTGAGCTGGGCGGCGAGGATGCCAAGATCCTGTTTTTGACCAACGGCACCGAGGTGCGCATGAACGGCAGCTGTGCCGGCGGCACCGGTGCTTTCATCGACCAGATGGCCACTCTGCTGAAGATGAGCGCCGAGGAAATGAACAAGGCTGCCGAGCAGGCGCAGCGTACCTATACCATCGCTTCCCGCTGCGGCGTGTTCGCCAAAAGCGATGTGCAGCCGCTGATCAATCAGGGTGCCCGCACCGAGGATATCGCCGCCAGCATCTATAAGGCAGTGGTCAACCAGACCATTGCCGGTCTGGCACAGGGACGCCCCATCAAGGGCAATATCCTTTATCTGGGCGGGCCGCTCACCTTCAGCACCGTGCTGCGCAAAAGCTTTGATGAAGCGCTGAACGTGACCGGCACCTGCCCGGAAAACAGTCTGCTGTATGTGGCGCTGGGCGCTGCTCTGTATGCCGACAAGGAGTTTGTGCTCACCGAGGTGGCCGCTGCGCTGGACAAGTACGCCGCCACCGCAACCTATGCCAGCGAGCCGCCGCTGTTCGCCAGCAAGGAGGAGTACGAGGCTTTCCACGCACGGCACATGTCTCATAGTGTGCCCCGCGTGGCTTTTAGTGCCCACTGCGGGCCGGTACATATCGGCATCGATTCCGGCTCTACCACCGTCAAGCTGGTGGTGGTGGATGAAAAGAGCCAGATTTTGTACACCAACTATCAGCCCAACCTTGGCAACCCGCTGCCCCTCATCCGGGAGCAGCTGCTCAAGATCTATAAGGAGCATCCGGGGCTGCAGGTGGCCAGTGTTACCACCACTGGCTACGGCGAGGAGCTGGTAAAGAACGCTTTCCGCTGTGATTACGGTCTGGTGGAAACGGTGGCACATTTTACCGCTGCCAAGTACTTTATGCCGGACGTGGACTTCATCATTGACATCGGCGGGCAGGACATGAAGTGCTTCAAGATCGAGGATGGTGCCATCAGCAACATCTTCCTGAACGAGGCCTGTTCCTCCGGCTGCGGCAGCTTTTTGCAGACCTTTGCGCAGGCGCTGGGCTACGACGTCAAGAAGTTTGCCGCACTGGGTCTGTTCGCAGATCGCCCGGTGGACTTGGGCAGCCGTTGCACCGTGTTCATGAACAGCTCGGTCAAGCAGGCGCAGAAGGACGGTGCCAGCATTGAGAATATCTCCGCAGGCCTGTCCATCAGCGTGGTCAAGAACGCGCTGTACAAGGTGATCCGCGCTTCCAGCCCGGAAGAGCTGGGTCGCAAGATCGTGGTACAGGGCGGTACCTTTTATAATGAAGCCGTGCTCCGTGCCTTTGAAAAGGAAATGGGTGTGGAGGTCATCCGGCCGGACATTGCCGGTCTGATGGGTGCTTACGGTGCTGCCTTGTACGGCCTGCGCCAGAGCCATAAAAACAACCAGACCACCTCTGCCATGATGGACGAGCAGGAGCTGGAAAAGTTTGCACAGCAGGTGGTCAGCGTCAAGTGCGGCGGCTGCGGCAACCATTGCCAGCTGACCGTCAACACCTTTGCCGATGGCCGCAAGTTCATCTCCGGCAACCGCTGCGATAAGCCCGTTACCGGCAAAAGCGAGGACAACAGCCTGAACCTGTACGCCTACAAGCAGCAGCTGCTGGCCAGTTACAAGCCTGTGCCCGGCAAGCGCGGTTCTATCGGTATCCCGATGTGTCTGGGCTTCTACGAGCTGCTGCCCTTCTGGTACGCCTTCTGGACGAGCCTTGGCTTTGCGGTGCACACCAGCCCGGTGTCCACCCGCGGGCTGTATCTGGCCGGACAGGCTACCATCCCCAGCGATACCGCCTGCTTCCCGGCAAAGCTGAGCCACGGCCACATCAAGGCGCTGAGCCAGATGCAGCTGGACGCCATCTTCTACCCCTGCCTGACCTACAATGTGGACGAGGGCTTGGGCGACAACCATTATAACTGCCCGGTGGTGGCCTACTACCCGGAGGTTCTGGCAGGCAACTGCCCGGAGCTGGAAGGCAAAAAGTTCATCTATGATTATGTGGGCATCCACCGTCCCAAGGATTTTGTGCACAAGATGGCAAAGGAGGTGCTGCCCAAGTACTTTGGCGGCATCTCCGAGCGGGAGGTGCAGGCCGCAGCCGATGCCGCTTACGCGGAGTACGAAGCGCACATGGCTAAGATCCGGGTAAAGGGCAGTGAGATCATCGACGAGGCGCGCCGTCAGGGCAAGCGTATCATCGTGCTGGCAGGCCGCCCCTATCATGTAGACCCGGAGGTCAACCACGGTATCGACCACCTGATCACCCGCCACGGGGCTGCGGTGGTCACCGAGGACAGCATCTCCAACCGGGTGCAGAAGTTCCCCACCAGCGTGCTGAACCAGTGGACCTACCACAGCCGCCTGTATGCAGCCGCCAAGTACTGCACCACCCAGAAGGATATGGATCTGGTGCAGCTGGTGTCCTTCGGCTGCGGCGTGGATGCCATTACCACCGACGAGACCCGCGAGATTTTGCAGCGGGGCAACAAGCTGTATACCCAGCTGAAGATCGACGAGATCACGAACCTCGGTGCCGTGAACATCCGTCTGCGCAGCCTGTTTGCCGCACTGGACGAGCGGGACGAGGCCGCCGCAGAAAAGTCAGAATAAAAGAAACCCTGAGATAGGCTGAAGGGCTTCCCCCGGCGGGGGGAAGTCTTTGCGGGGACTATCTTGTTTAGAGCAACATAGGAGGAACCTATGGAATATCATTATCCCAAATTTACCCCGGAGATGAAAAAGACCCACACCATCCTTATCCCCAACATGGCCGTTACCCAGTTCCGGCTCATGGAGTACGCACTGCGCTGTGAGGGCTATAAGTGTGAGCTGCTGGGCAACTGCGGCAGTGCCGTGGCACAGCTGGGGCTGAAGTATGTCCACAACGATACCTGCTACCCGGCGCTGCTGGTCATCGGCCAGTTTCTGGATGCGCTGAACAGCGGCAAGTATGATCTGGAACATACCGCGCTGCTGATCACCCAGACCGGCGGCGGCTGCCGCGCCTCCAACTACATCCATCTGCTGCGCAAGGCGCTGGTCAAGGCCGGTTACCCGCAGATCCCGGTGGCAAGCCTGAACTTTTCCGGTCTGGAAAAGGACAGCGGCTTCCAGATGACCATCCCGCTGGCACGCAAGTGTATCGCCTGCATCTTCTACGGCGATATGCTGTGTGCGCTGCGCAATCAGGTGGCCCCCTACGAGAACGAAAAGGGTGCTGCTGACCGCATGATGGACCGCTGGATCGCCCGTCTGGGCCGTGCCTTGCTGGCCGGAAAAGGCTTTACTTCCCGGGAAATGAAGCACACCTTCCCGCTCATCGCAAAGGAATTTGCCACTATCCCGGTCACCCGGGTGCCCAAGGTCAAGGTGGGTGTTGTGGGCGAGATCTACGTCAAGTACAGCCCGCTGGGCAACAATGACCTGCAAAAATTCCTGGAAAGTCAGGACTGCGAGGTGAACTTCCCCGGTCTGATGGGCTTTGTGCAGTACTGCGCCTTCAACATGGGCGAGGATCATGTGCTGTACGGCGGCAAGCTGGCTGTAAAGGTGGGCACCGACCAGTTCCTCAACTGGTTGGACAGCGTGGAACGCGTCATGCTCAAGGCAGAGACGGACGCCGGGTTCTATGCGCCGGGCCCCTTCAAGGAGCTGGTGGAAAAGCCCAAGGGGGTCATCTCGCTGGGTGCAAAAATGGGCGAAGGTTGGCTGCTGACCGCCGAGATGATCGAGCTGGTGCAGGGCGGCTACGGCAACATCGTGTGTGCGCAGCCCTTTGGCTGCCTGCCCAACCATATCGTGGGCAAGGGCATGGTGAACAAGATCCGTGCACTGTACCCCAGCGCCAACATCACCCCCATCGACTACGACCCCAGCGCCACCCGGGTCAATCAGGAAAACCGCATCAAGCTGATGCTGGCTGTGGCCAAGGAGCGGCTGAACGCCCCCGCAGAAGCCCAGCCGCTTACGGCAGAGCAGCTCGCAGGCGGCGCCCCTCAGGTCGGCGCTACCGTGTAACAAAAGCAAATACGATAAAACAGGGGAGCCGCTGCACGGCATTTTTACGCAGCAGCTCCCTTTTTGCAGGAAAGGAACCGCTATGGAAAAGCCCGCAGCTGCCTGTTATCATCTGCCCGGCCTGTTCGAGTTTTACGAGCTGTACCGCCGTTTTTTGCCGCTGTACCGGGAGCACCGGAAATATTTTTACGACTGGTGCACCATTGGCTCCATCTACGGCGCACCGGCGGGCTGTATCTGGGGCGGGGGACGCATTTCCTGCGGCGGGGCAGCTGCGCACGAGGTGCTGGCGCTGCTGCGGGAATACGGCATCTCCGGGCGGCTGACCTTCAGTAACTCCCTGCTGCGGGCTGAGCACCTTGCCGACCCGCAGTGCAACGCCCTGTGTGACCAGTTTGCAAAAAGCGGCAGTGTGCCAAACGGCGTGATCGTCCATTCTGATTTGCTGGCGGACTATCTGCGGCAGCGCTGGCCGGAGCTGTATCTGGTATCCTCCACCACCAAGGTGCTCACGGAGTTTGCGGAGCTGCGGCAGGAGCTGGAAAAGCCGCAGTTCCGGTATGTGGTGCCGGATTTCCGGCTGAACCCGGCACTGGAGCAGCTGCGCACCCTGCCGCCGGAGCAAAAGGCCAAGGTGGAGTTTTTGTGCAATGAGTGCTGCTGGTTCGGCTGCACCGAGCGCAAGCGCTGCTACGAGACGGTCAGCCGCCAGAATCTGGGCGAGGACTGCCCGGACCACCGCTGCGCCGCCCCGGATGCCGCCGGGGGCTACCGCTTTTCCAAGGCGATGCGCAGCCCCGGGTTTATTGGGGTGGAGGACATCCGGCAGCGGTATCTGCCCGCAGGTTTTTCCCAGTTCAAGATAGAGGGCAGAGGGCTTGGCAGCGCACTGGTGCTGGAATTTCTGCTCTACTACATGACAAAGCCGGAATACCAGCTGCAAGTGCGGGAGGAAATCTATCTGAACAATATGCTGGATCTTTTTTAAGAAAATTGCACCGGGCAGACCATTTTCTGTCCGGTGCTGTTTTTTGCCTGCGGGATTTGCGCCCGAAAACTTTCTTTTCCCCGCAAAGCGTGTTACAATAAACAGGAAATTATTTTTAAAAGCTGTTTTTGGAAATGGTGCGCAGTACTTAGGAAAACGGCTTATAGGAGCAGTGCATGGAAACAACGCAAAAACAGATCGTACTGGGCATTCTGGCCCATGTGGACTCCGGCAAGACCACCCTCTCCGAGGCCATGCTCTACCGCGCCGGTGCTATCCGCAAGCTGGGGCGGGTAGACCACGGAGATGCCTTTCTGGACACCGACAGCTTGGAAAAAGCGCGCGGCATCACCATCTTTTCCAAGCAGGCGCTGCTTACGGCGGGCAATACCGCCATCACCCTGCTGGACACCCCCGGCCATGTGGATTTTTCCACCGAGACCGAGCGCACCTTGCAGGTGCTGGACTATGCCGTGCTGGTGGTCAGCGGAACGGACGGCGTGCAAAGCCATACCGAAACGCTGTGGCGGCTGCTGCGGCGCTACCATGTGCCCACCTTTGTATTCGTGAACAAAATGGACCTGCCCGGCATGACCCGGGAGCAGCTGCTTACCCAGCTGAACCGCCGCCTTGGCGAGGGCTTTGTGGATTTTGGCGCAGAGCCTGCCGCCCGCAACGAAGCACTGGCGCTGTGCGATGAGCAGCTGATGGAGAAAATGCTGGACGCGGGAACCTTGACCGATGCAGACATTATCCCCGCAGTTGCCCGGCGGCACGTTTTTCCGTGCTGGTTCGGGGCGGCGCTGCGGCTGGACGGAGTGGATGCACTTCTGGACGGACTGGACCGCTACACCCGCCCCGCCCCGGCGCTGCACGCCTTTGGCGCAAGGGTGTTCAAGGTATCGCAGGACGAGCAGGGCACCCGCCTGACATGGCTGCGGGTCACCGGCGGGGAGCTGAAGGTAAAGGCTCTGCTCTCCGGCGAAACGGACGGCGAGCCGTGGGCAGAAAAGGCGAACCAGCTGCGGCTGTATTCCGGCGCAAAATATACCCTGACCGAGGCCATCGGCCCGGGACAGGTGTGCGCTGTGACCGGCCTGACCCATGCAAAGCCCGGCGCCGGGCTTGGGGCAGAGCGGGACAGCGATGTGCCGGTGCTGGAGCCGGTGCTCAGCTATCAGGTGCTGCTGCCGGAGGGTGCGGATGTGCACGCCGCGCTAGGCAAGCTGCACCGGCTGGAGGAGGAAGAACCCCAGCTCCATGTGGTGTGGAACGAAAGCTTGGGCGAGATCCATGTGCAGCTGATGGGTGAGGTACAGCTGGAAGTGCTGCGCAGCCTGTTGGCGGAGCGGTTCGGGCTGGAAGTATCCTTTGGTCCGGGCGGCATTTTGTATAAGGAGACCATCACCGAGCCCATGGAAGGTGTGGGACATTACGAGCCGCTGCGCCACTATGCCGAGGTGCATTTGCTGCTGGAGCCGCTGCCCCGGGGCAGCGGGATGCAGTTTGCCGCCGATTGCCGGGAAGAGGTTCTGGACAAAAACTGGCAGCGTCTGGTGCTGACCCATCTGGAAGAAAAGCAGCACCTTGGCGTTTTGACCGGCGCACCGCTGACCGATGTAAAAATTACCCTGCTCACCGGCAAAGCGCACCTCAAGCACACTGAGGGCGGTGATTTCCGGCAGGCTACCTACCGCGCCGTGCGGCAGGGGCTGATGCTGGCCAAAAGCCAGCTGTTAGAGCCGTGGTACGCCTTCCGGCTGGAAGTGCCGGTGGAGAACATCGGCCGCGCCATGAGCGATATCCAGCGCATGGAGGGCAGCTTTGACCCGCCGGAAAGCGGCACCGACACGGCCACCCTGACCGGCTTTGCGCCGGTATCCACCATGCGCAGCTACCCCATGGAGGTGGTCAGCTACACTCGGGGCAGGGGACATTTGAGCCTGACACTGGACGGTTACCGCCCCTGTCACAATGCACAGGAGGTCATTGCAGAAACCGGCTACCAGCCGGAGCATGATCTGGACAACCCCGCAGATTCCGTGTTCTGCGCCCATGGTGCGGGCTTTGTGGTGCCGTGGAGCGAGGTGCGCAGCCATATGCACGTTGAAAGCGGCTGGGGCAAGGCAAAGCCCGCCCGCCCGGAGGTGCAGGCTGCGCCCCAGCGCCGCGCCATGGCCTACCGCGCCACGCTGGAGGAGGACGCCGAACTGCTCAAAATTTTTGAGCGAACCTACGGCCCCATCAAGCGGGACCCGCTGGCGGCGTTCCGTCCGGTGCAAAAGACCGAACGCCCGGATTTTTCTGCCGAACAGTGGGAAATTGCCCCGGAGTATCTGCTGGTGGACGGCTACAACATCATCTTTGCGTGGGACGAGCTGAACGCGCTGGCGAAGGAAAGCTTGGACGCCGCCCGCCGCAAGCTGATGGACATCCTGTGCAACTATCAGGGCTACCAGAAATGCGTGCTCATTCTGGTGTTCGATGCCTACCGCGTGCCCGGCAGCCCCGGCGCCATCGAGCAGTACCACAACATCCATGTGGTCTATACCAAGGAGGCCGAGACCGCCGATATGTTCATCGAGCGGGTCACCCATGAAATCGGCAAGAGCCGCCGCGTCCGCGTGGCGACCTCGGACGGTATGGAGCAGGTCATTATCCTTGGTCACGGCGCACTGCGCGTTTCCGCCCGGATGTTCCACGAGGAAGTGCAGAACGTGGAAAAGCAGATCCGCGCCCTTGTGCAGGGGCAGGCGTAAATGCTATCCCTCCCAATTTCCTCTCTTGTGAAAAAGTCGGTTTGGAAAATCTGCGGATTTTCCAAACCGACAATCTTAAAATAATGATTCCGCTAGAAATGCCCAGCAACGACGACGACCGCCGCCAGTGGCGGAAACAGGGAGGAGTTGTTGGGGCAGCGGCCAGCAAGACGCAAGTGCCGTCCAAGGCACGATGCGGATGCTGGGTGCCGCAACCCGATAAGCGGAGGGCATTCAAATCATTCCATTGGAGGTGCGCCCATGGCTGTGGAAATTACCGAAGAATTTGTCTGGCAGAATATCCCGCCCCGCGCCCGGGATAGCCATAAGGGTACCTTTGGCAGCGTGCTGGCGGTGGCGGGCAGTGCCTTTTACCGGGGCGCTGCGCTGCTGGCAGCCGAGGGTGCACTGCGCACCGGGGCGGGCATCGTCACCCTTGCAAGCGTAGAGCCGGTGGTCGGCGCCGCCGTCACCCGCCTGCCGGAGTGCTGCCTGTGCCCCTGTAAGGAGGGTGCACAGGGCGGCATTGCACCGGAGAATGTGCCGCTGCTCCGGCGGCAGAAGGCCACCGTGCTGCTGCTGGGCCCCGGCCTTGGCGGCACGGCGCAAAGTGCCGCCCGGGCCACCGAGACCCGCACGCTGGTGCAGCAACTTCTGCCCGGCTTTGCGGGGGCTGCGGTGTTGGACGCAGACGGCCTGAACGCCGCCGCCCAGCTGCTGGCCGAGGGCAAGCCCTTTCCGCACCCGGCGGGAGAACTGGTAGTTACCCCGCACCCCGGCGAGATGGCGCGCCTGACCGGGCTTTCGGCGGCAGCGCTTGCCGCCAACCGGGAGGGGATTGCCCTGCGGTATGCCAAGGCGTGGGACGCCGTGGTGGTGCTGAAGGGTGCACGTACCGTTGTGGCAAGCCCGGATGGGCGGGTGTGTGTGAACCCCACCGGCAATCCGGGACTTGCCCGGGGCGGCAGCGGGGATGTACTGGCTGGGATGCTGGCGGCGCTGCTGGCCTGCGGTCTGCCCGCCTACCAAGCTGCTGCCTGTGCGGTATATCTGCACGGTGCCGCCGCCGACCGCGCCGCCGCAAAGCGCGGTGAGTACGGGATGCTGCCGCATGATATCCTGCCGGAGTTGGGCGCACTGTTTGCGGAAAACCAAAGATAAACGAGAAAAGCGGCAGCTGCACAAAATACCGTGCAGCTGCCGCTTTTTGTTGCTATAATTTGTGGCTCAGAAACGTTTTAGATCACCGGAACTGGCCGAGATATTCCTCCACCGAGCGGGTCATCTCTTTGGAGAAATCGGAGTTATACTTGCGGTTGCAGAAGGCGGTGCACCACTGGTCAAAGGGGGCGTTTCCGGCTTTGTAGCCGAAAGTGTCCCGCAGCTCTGCGCCGTCCATGGTGCGGTAGCCGTTTTCGTGCACGATATGCTCCATGGCGCAGCGTTGGGGCTTTACGCGGTCTTTCTGCTGCTGGGTGGGCCAGCCGCACACCAGCATTACTGCTGGGAACACATAGTCCGGCAGGTGCAGCAGACTGCGCTGGGTGTCGCAGTTTTCCATGATGTCCCCGATGTAGCACGAGCCGATGCCAAAGCTTTCGGCGGCGACCACGGCGTTCTGGGCGGCAATGGCGGTATCGGTGACTGCCAGCATCAAATCGCCCACACCCGGGGTGCGGGGCGTGCAGCCGGCCTCTAAGTAGGCGTCGTACCACTTTTTGCAGTCGGCGCAGAACACCAGCACCAGCGGAGCTTTGGCAATAAAGGGCTGGTGGTCACAGCTTTCGGCCAGCGCTTCCTTCAGCGCCGGGTCGGTGATGTCTAAAATGGTATACAGCTGCTGACAGCCCGCGGAGGGCGCCTGTGCGGCAGCTTCCAAAATGGCCTGCTTCATCTCGGCAGGGATGGGCTTTTCTTCATACACCCGCACCGACTTGCGGTCGAACAGGCTTTGCAGGATAGGGTTATGCTCAGTCATGGGAACACCTCCGGTGTTGTGTTTATTCGTAGTCGATGGGCAGGGTGGGCAGGCCGTTCAGTTCCAGCCCGGCGGTATGCCCGGCAATGTACTGGTAGTAGCCCTGCGCGGCGATCATCGCGCCGTTGTCGCCGCAGAACTTCAGTTCCGGCAGGTAGACCTTGGCACCCAGCTTCTGGGCACCGTCATTTACCAGTTGGCGCAGACGTCCGTTGGCGGCTACGCCGCCGGCAAGGCACACCTGCTTTGCCCCAGTATCGGCAGCAGCCAGCAGCAGCTTTTCGGCCAGAATGCCTGCAATGCGCTCCTGAAAGCTGGCAGCAAGGTCGGGCACGTTCACTTCCTCGCCCTTCATCTGCGCCTTGTTCACCTCGTTGAGCACGGCGGTCTTTAAGCCGGAAAAGCTCACGTTGTACTTGCCCTCCACATGGGGCACTGGCAGGCGGTAGGCCTTGGGGTCGCCGGTCTTTGCGGCGGCGGCTACGCTGGGGCCGCCGGGGTAGGGCAGACCCAGTGTGCGGGCCACCTTGTCAAAGGCTTCGCCCGCAGCATCGTCTACGGTATGACCCAGAATGTGATAGTGGGTGTAGTCCTGCACCTCCACGATGTGGCTGTGCCCGCCGGACGCCACCAGACACAAAAAGGGCGGCTTGAGTTCCGGGTGGGTCAGGTAGAGCGCGGCGATGTGTCCCCGCAGATGGTGCACCGGCACCAGCGGCTTGCCCGCCGAGTAGGCCAGACCCTTGGCAAAGTTTACACCCACCAGCACTGCGCCGATGAGCCCCGGCGCAAAGGTGACAGCCACGGCGTCCACATCGTCTATGGTCTTGCCTGCGTCCAGCAGGGCTTTTTTGACCGTAGCACTGATAAACTCGCAGTGGCGGCGGCTGGCAATCTCCGGCACAACGCCGCCGTACAGCGCCTGCTCCTTGACGCTGGTGGAGATGACGTTGCTCAGCAGGTGCCGTCCGTCCTCCACCAGTGCGGCGGCAGTTTCGTCACAGGTAGACTCAATTCCAAGAATGATCATTTTAGTGTGCCTCCAGCCAGTTTTTGCCTGCGTGCACATCGGTGCTCAGGGGCACCGCGTACTGCACGCAGCCTTCCATTTCCTCCCGCAGGATGCGGGCAGCCTGCTCGGCCTCCGCCTCCGGGGCCTCCACGATCAGTTCATCGTGGACGGTCAGAATCAGGCGGCTGGCCATTTTTTCGTCCCGTAGGCGCTTCCACACCCGCACCATGGCCAGCTTGATCACGTCCGCAGCAGTGCCCTGAATGGGGGTGTTGCGGGCCATGCGCTCGCCGCTGGCGCGCACGTTGAAGTTGGTGCTGGCCAGCTCCGGCAGGGTACGGCGGCGGCCGAACAGGGTGGACACATAGCCGTTTGCCTTTGCGTCCGCGATGGTCTTGTCCATATAGCCGCTCACGCTGGGGAAGGCCGCCAGATAGTTCTTGAGGAAGGCGTCTGCCTCCTTCACGGTCACGCCGATATCCTTGGAAAGGCTGTACGCGCCCTTGCCGTACATGATGCCAAAGTTGATGGCCTTGGCCGAGGAGCGCAGCCGGGGCGTCACCTCGCTCTGCGGAATGCCGTAGATCTTGGCGGCGGTGCTGCGGTGGATATCCTCGCCGTTCAAAAAGGCCTGCTGCATGTGTTCGTCCCCGGTGATGTGCGCCAAGATGCGCAGCTCGATCTGGCTGTAATCCGCGTCCACCAGCACACAGCCCGGCTTTGCAACAAAGTAGGCGCGTAGCTGACTGCCCAGCTCGGTGCGGATGGGGATATTCTGCAGGTTGGGATTATCGGAGGAGAGCCGTCCGGTGCGGGCTTCGGTCTGGTTAAAGGTGGAGTGGATGCGCCCGTCCTCGCCAATGACCTTGAGCAGACCCTCCACATAGGTGGAGTTCAGCTTCTGGTAGGCGCGGTACTGCAAAACGTCCTCCACCAGCGGGTACTCGCGCAGACTTTCCAGCGTTTCGGCATCGGTAGACCAGCCGCGCTGGGTCTTTTTGCCGTGGGGCAGACCCATGGTGTCGAACAGCATCTCGCCCAGCTGCTTGGGGCTGTTGGGGTTGAAGGTAGCGCTGCCGGTCTCCATGTGGATGCGGGTCAGCACCTGCTCCAGTTCCTCCCGCAGCTTTACGCCGAACTGCTCGATGCCGTCCTTGTCCACCAGCACGCCGGTGCGGGTCATATCAGCCAGCACCTGTGCCAGCGGGAACTCGATCTCGTTGTACAGTGCATCCTCTCCGCAGGCGGTGATCTCGGCCTTCATCCGGGCAAACAGATCGGCCAGCCGCCCGGCGTCCGGGTAATCGGTGCAGATAAAGGCAGCAGCGGCCTTGTAGGTGGGGATCAGCTCGCTGATCTGGTACTTGGAGGCAGAGGCGTCCAGCAGATAGGCGGCCAGCTTGCCGTCCCAGACGATGCTGCTGCCCCAGCCGCCGGCGGCCATGGCTTTGGCGTAGAGGGGCGCAGCGTTGAACACATCCAGCGTTACATCGGCGTTGTCCAGCAGCCGCAGCAGCTCAGCATCCTCCAGCGGGTAGACGGTGGTGTCCTGCACGGCGTACCAGCTTTCCGGCTGCAATACCACGTTGCGGGTGCCCTGCTTGCCGGTAACGGCGGGGCGGGCAGCCACCAGATAATGCCCGGCGGGGGTCAGGGGCAGGGGAGTGAGCTCTGCTTCCGGCAGCTCCACAGCCTCTTCCTCGGCGGCGGCTTCCGGCGCTACGCCGTCCAGCCCGAACCGGGGGATCAGGGAGTGAATCTCCAGCTCCTGCAAAAGCCGCACGGCGGCGGGTTTGTTGCCCTCGCCCACGGTGTAGGAACCCTCGGCGGTGTCGATGGGGGCATCGGTGCGGATGGTGCCCAGCGTGTGGCTCAGCTCGGCCATGGGCTTGTCTTCCAACAAGTGCTCCCGCTGCTTGGGTTTGATGCGCTTGTCGTCAATGTTCTGGTACACGCCCTCCAGCGAGCCGAAGGTCTGCACCAGAGAAAGCGCGGTCTTTTCGCCGATGCCCTTCACGCCGGGGATGTTATCCGAGGTGTCGCCCATCAGGCTCTTCACCTCGATAAGCTGCTTAGGCGCAAGGCCGTATTTTTCCTGAATGGCGTCCTCGTCCATCACCACGGTCTTGCTGCGCCCCATCACGGTGGCAGCCAGCAGCACGGTGGTGCTCTCGCTTACCAGCTGCAGGCTGTCCCGGTCTCCGGTGGCAAGGAAGCAGTCGTCCTTGCGGGCAGCGCAGGCAGCAGCCAGTGTACCCAGAATATCGTCCGCCTCCCAGCCCTCGGCGGTAACGGTGCGGTAGCCAAGGTCTGCCAGCAGCTGCTTGAGCACCGGCATCTGCTGTGCCAGCTCCTCGGGCATGGCGTGGCGGGTGGCCTTGTAGCCATCGTACATTTTATGCCGGAAGGTGGGGGCTTTCAGGTCAAAAGCCACGGCCACCTCGTCCGGCTGGCACTCCTTAAGCAGGGAGAGCAGAATGTTCAAAAAGCCATAGATGGCGTTGGTATAACGTCCGTCCTTGGTGGTCAGCAGCTTGATGCCGTAAAAAGCGCGGTTGGCAATGCTGTTGCCGTCAATGACCAGTAAACGCATAATGCAGTTCCTCCGTTGCGTAATCTCACATCTTATAGTATAGCACAAAACCGCACCGCGCGGGAGCTTTTTGCGCAAAAAAGAGAAGTGGTTGCTTTTCGTGATGCCGTCTCTCGTAAAAATGCGATTGTTACGGCTCGTAAGCCGTGACAATCGCATCATTTATAATGTTCTTCCGCTGCCTATGCCCAGAGCAAAGCGGAGGGCATTTCAAATGTTCCATCGAAAAAAAAGCTGCCGCACAAGCTCTGTGCAGCAGCCTTACCGATGCCGGGCTTATTCCTCGATGCGGATGGCGCTTACCGGGCAGCTCTGGGCTGCGGTGACGGCCTGCGGCACCTCCTCCGGCGGGATGGGGCCGGGCTCTGCCACAGCCAGAACCCCCTCCATGCGGAACACTGCGGGGCACAGCCCGGCGCACTGGGTACAGCCGATGCACAACTCAGGGTCTACGAATGCGTTCATGCAAACACCTCCTTGCGGAAAGAGCATTGCCCGTTTTGCCGCAAATTATGCCTATGCAAGCGGTTTGCGGTGTGGTACAATAAGACCGCCGGGAACCGGCAGGAGGAGATAAGATGAATATCCAGATCTTTGGCACGAGCAAGTGCTTTGATACCAAAAAGGCGCAGCGCTATTTCAAGGAGCGCGGCATAAAGTTCCAGATGATCGACCTGAAGGAAAAGGGCATGAGCCGGGGCGAGTTTGATAACGTGGCGCGCGCCTTGGGCGGCTGGGAAGCGCTGGTAAATCCGGCAGCAAAGGACAAGCAGACCCTTGCGCTGCTGGATGCACTGGTGGACTGGCAGAAAGAAGATAAGCTGTTTGAAAATCAGCAGCTGTTCAAGACCCCCATCGTGCGCAACGGCCGCAAGGCCACTGTGGGCTATCAGCCCGAAATATGGAAGGATTGGGAATAAAAAACCTGCTTTCACAAAAAAACCACCGGTACAGGTTTTGCACTCTGCGGCCGGATGTGGTATACTGTTGGGTAGACAAAAAACTTTGGGAGACTCAGACCAATGAAAAATACGATCACCCCGGAAGAACACGCCCGGATCAAGCGCCGCCGCTGGCGGCAGACCTTGGGTCTGCTGATCACGGTGCTGGTGCTCATCGGGTTTATCACGGTGCTGCGGGCCGGTGTGGGCCTTGTAGCAAACCTGTTTGACGATACCGCACAAAAGCAGGAATACGAGGACAAGCTGGAGGGTCTGGTATTGTTCGACCCCATGCCCTTTGACGGCATTGAGAACATCGACGACCTGACCCTGCGGGAAGCAGCCGTGTGGGGCTGTGTGTACAGTATTCAGGAGACGCAGGGCGGCTTTGAGAACTACAATACTGACCCCGAGACCGAGCAGCTGCTGCTGCCCTCGGTGGAAGTGGACGCCTATCTGGCAAAGCTGCTGGGCCCCGGCTTCAAGCTGACCCACCGCAGCTTTGACATGGAGGATATGACCGTCGAGTTTGACGAGACCACCCAGTGCTACAAAATCCCCATCACCGGTACGGTGGGCTACTACCGCGCCACCGTGGTCAAGCTGTTCAAGCGTAGCGGCAAGCTGCATGTTACCGTTGGTTATATCCCCACCGCCAGCGCAGATGACAGCATCATCAATCCCTCCTCGGACACCCCCACCAAATATATGGACTACCTGTTCGAGCGCCAGAGCGGCAGCTGGTATCTGACCGGCCTGACCGAGAGTGAGACGAAACCCGAAAGCGCCGCAAGCTCCGCTGCCGCACAGCCGGAGCCTATGGCAGAAAGCGATGTGCAGGACGCCATTCTGGCAACTGCCGGAGACTCTGCTGCGGCAGATTCGGCTGCTGCCTCGGCTGTCCAGCCGGAAGCGCAGGCAGAAGCGAACGCCGACAGCGCCGTGGCAGAAGCCCCCGCCGCTGAGGATGCCGCCAGTACCGCAGCGTAAAATGTAAATGAAAACACCCGACTGTGAGTTTGCTTTCACAGTCGGGTGTTTTTTGTGCGTTTTATTTTAAATCAAACCTGACCACCACCAGCCGATACCACAGGTATGGCACCATGTTCCAGATCATCCACAGTTCCATCAGGATGTAGTTGGGCAGATCGCGCCAGCGGAAGGGACGCTTGTCCAGTTTGCCCGCTTTGAGCAGGGCAAAGGCCTCGTGCATTCCCTTATCCCAAGCCTCGCCAAAGCCCTGCTTGTGGAACTTGTAGCACTTGAGCAGATAGCCCAGCGCCAGCGGGATAAAGTTGAGTACCAGCATCAGCAGCGGCTCGTTTTTGAGTGGCAGCAGAATGCTGTTGCGGCCGCTCTGCTGGCTTTTAAAGGCGTTGTAGCGCACTGCGCCGGTGCTGGCACCGCAGATGTGGTAGCACTTGGCAGTTGGGCAGAGCACGTTTTTGTAGCCGGCATTGTTGGCGCGCCAGCTCAGGTCTACGTCCTCAAAGTAAGCAAAAAAGTGCTCGTCAAAACCGCCGATCTCGTCCAGAATGCTTTTGCGGTACAGTGCTGCGCCGCCGCAGGCCGAGAAGATACGCTTTTGCTTGGTGTAGCGGCTGACGCGGCGGCCATCGCCGGTCTTGCAGGCAAAGCCCATCCATGTCACATAGTCCCCGGCGTCATCGGCCAGTTCCCGCTCAAAGTGCCGGATCATCAAACTCTGCACCGCAAAGATCTTGGGGTCCGCATCGGCGGTGCGCAAAAGCTCGGCCAGCCACTGCGGCTCGGCAAAGGCGTCGTTGTTGAACAGCACCACATACTTGCTCTGCGCCCGGGCAATGCCCTGATTCACTGCGTAGGAAAAGCCGGTGTTGCGTCCGTTTTCGATCAGGGTAAAGTTGGGGCGGGTGCAGTAGCTGCGGGCTTGTTCCAGACTTTCATCGGTGGAACCGTTGTCCACCACGATCAGGTCAAAATCCTGTTCGGTCTGGGCGTAGATGGACTCGATGGAGTCCTTCAGCCAGCCCTTGCCGTTGATATTTGGGATGACGATGGTTGCTTTGCTCATAGTTTTTCTCCTGCGGATGTATGGATCCAAGGGGTATTATAGCATAACCTGCCGCAAAAAGAAACCGCACCCTGTACAGAGTGCGGTTTCAAAAAAGCTTTTTACGCGGCCAAAGCCTTTTCGATGTTGGCCAGAATAGTGTCGTGATCCTCGGCGCAAACCAGAACCACCTCGCCGGTGGGGGCTACGGTGACGGTAGCGGCCTTAGCCACGAGGTACTGATCCTCCAGATAATGCTCCATGGACTGCTGTTCGCTGGCAACATAGGCCTCCAGTGCGGCCTTTACCTCATCGGTCTTGCCCTCGGCAGGCTTTACGATGGCAACAGCGTAGCTGCGTACCATCATGCTGGAAATGCTGGCAGCAAAGGCGGTGTACTGGCCGTCCTCCAGATTCAGCGGGGGCATCAGGATGTCCCGGATCTCCTCGTTTAGCTGGTCGGCCTTGTACTCGGCGCTGTAACCGTCAATGGCGGTAAACTTGCCGTCCTCGCCCTTGGTAAAGATCATATCGTACTCGTTGTCCTCGTCACTGCGGGCGTCGTGGATGATCTGGGAGTAGTCCTTGGGCGTGGAGCTGTTGGCCTTGCTTCCGCCGGAGCAGCCCACCAGAGTAAACAGGGTCAGCCCTGCCAGCAGGGCGGCGATGAATTTTTTCATAGTATTGCATTTCCTTTCATAGTGCTGTGTGTGGAAGGTGCAGCCGGGCGCACACGTTACAGGTAGTGTGTGCCGGTTTTGGGCTGCTATTCTGGATACGAACCACCGCACCGCAAAATTGCAGGGAAAAAGTAACAGTTTTATGAACAACACTCGCTTACAGCATCAAAGCGTCCAGATCGCCGTGGTTCACCGGGGTGGACAGGATGATCTGGGTGCTGGTGGTGCCCAGCTTCTGGAACTGCAAAATCAGGTGCTCCAGCTGTGCCATGCTGCCGCAGCTGACCTTGACCAGAAAGGTGTACGCACCGGTAACGTGGTAGCATTGCAGCACCTCGCGGCTGTTTTGCAGCAGCTCCAGAAAGGCATCCTGCTTGGAGGGGGCAACCGAAAGGCTGATGAGCGCATCCACATACATCCGGTCTGCCGGACGGTTCAGTGTGACGGTATAGCCGCTGATGATGCCGTCCGTTTCCAGCTTATGGATACGGCTGGAGACTGCCGGGCTGGTAAGGGATACCTGTTCCGCAATTTCTTTGACGGGCATCCGTGCGTTTTTTGCCAGAAGGGTGAGGATTTTGCGGTCAAGATCGTCCATGAGAAGAGCCTCCTTCAAAATATGTTGGATTGTATAAAATTTTCTGAAAGTAAAGTTTTTATGTTGTGCAAACCCACAGAAATGGAATAAAATTTCGTTTCTGAAATTCTATGTTAATTATATAAAGTTTTTGCAAAAAAGTAAAGTATTATTTTAAAGCAAAATCCGAAAATCCTGTTTGACAAGAAAAGAAAAACGGGTATAATACATCATGCAAGGCAGCGCGACGAATAAAAGTCTGCCAATGATATTGAGATTCACCACTTTATATACTTTCCCACCCCTCTATACACAAAAACCCGCTGCCAGGCGGGTTTTTGTGTTTGTTGGGGCTTTTTTCTTTTTCACAAAAGGGAGTGGAGGTAAACCACGGACTTGAACCGTGGAGCAGCTGTTTCCGGTCACGACCCCACCTGTGAAAATGCAAACCCGGAAAGTCCGCAGACTTTCCGGGTTTGCTCTATATCAAAATATTATTCCGCTGATGATAGCCAGAGCACAGCGGAGGCTATTTAAATTGGATGCGTCTATCAGACCAGATAGCCCTCAAAGCAGTGCAGATCCTCGGTCTTGACGATGCCTTCCAGATACAGCCCGTCCTCCCGGTATTCCTCCACCTGTACGCTGCCGCGCTCCCGCATGGGGGCGGCAAGCCCAAGCTTGTCGTAGGGCAGCAGCACCCGGATGGTGTGCACCCGGTCGCTGAGCACTTCGTCCAGCTTTTGCAGCAGCTTGTCCAGCCCGTAGCCGGTCTTGGCGCTGGTCAGCAGGATATCGGGGTCAAAGCTCAGGGTGTTGGGTTTGTCGCACTTGTTGTACACGGTCAAGCGGGGGATATCGGCGCAGTCCAGCCCGTCCAGCACCTCGTCGGTGACGGCGAGCTGTTCCTCGCGCTGTTCATCCCCGGCGTCTGCAACCCGGATGATCACATCCGACCATGCGGCTTCCTCCAAGGTGGACTTGAAGGCCTCCACCAGATTGTGGGGCAGGCGGGACACAAAGCCTACTGTGTCCACCAGCAGCACCGCCATGCCGCTGGGCAGCACCAGCTTGCGGCTGGTGGGGTCCAGTGTGGCAAACAGCATATCGGCTTCGGCTACGCTGGGGCCGCACAGGGCGTTCATCAGGCTGGATTTGCCCACGTTGGTGTAGCCAACAAGGCTTACCACAGGCATCCCGGTCTTGGCGCGGGCCTTGCGGCTCTCGCCCCGGCGCTTTTCCATCTCGGCCAGCTTCTCGGCCAGCGCATCAATGCGGGCGTGCACATGGCGGCGGTCCAGTTCCAGCTTGGTCTCACCGGCACCGCGGCGGGCACCGCCGCCACCGCCACCGCCGCCGCCCTGACGGCGCAACGCCTCGCCCATGCCCTGCAGGCGGGGCAGACGGTAGCGCAGCAGCGCCAGTTCGGTCTGCAATTTGCCCTCGTTGGTCACGGCGCGGCTGCGGAAGATCTCCAAGATCAGCATGGTACGGTCGATGACCTCCAAGCCGCCCAGCGCGTTGGAGATGTTGCGGATCTGGCTGCCGGTCAGCTCGCCGTCAAACACAGCGCATTCCGCGCCCAGCGTCTGGGCGGCAAGGGAAGCTTCTTCCAGCTTGCCGCTGCCCAGCACGATGCCGGTTTCCGGGGTCTGGCGCTTCTGGGTGATCTGTGCCACGGCCTCCATGTGGTTGGCTTCGCACAGGGCAGAAAGCTCTGCCAGACTGCGCTCACAGTCCCACAGCCCCTGATCCAGTGCCAGCAGCACCACCTTTGTGGGAGGGGTCTCGGTCAGAATATCATAAAGCTCGCTCAAAGTAAGTCCTTTCTGTTATCGTAGCGTTCTTTTGTCAGCAGATAGCACCGGCATTCCACCGGTGTGCCGTCAAATTTGTGGTAAACGTCGTTGTGATGGTACACAAAGCCGGCCTTTTCCATCACCCGGCCGCTGGCAGGGTTCTGCACCGCGTGGCAGCAGGTGAGGAAGGCACCGCCCACCTGATTGAACCAGAAATCTACCACAGCTTGCAGTGCTTCGGTGGTAAGGCCCTTGCCCCACCACTTCTGCCCGATGCAGTAGCCCGGCTCCCAGATGCCGCCGGAGAGTTCCAGCCCCGGCCACTTGGCCTTTTGCTGCGGCTCACCCAGCAGGGCGTTGTATACGGAGATGGAGCCAAACACCTGTCCGGTGGCCTTTTCTACCATGGCCCACTGGTAATAATCCGGGTTCGGATACAACTCTGCCCACGCCGAAAGCAGTTCCCGGGTCTCGGCAGGGCTTTTGTGCGGTTCCCAGCGCAAAAACCGGGTCACAGCCGGGTCATTTGCCCAGTTTTCGTACATCTGCGGGGCGTCCTGCGGCAGCAGACGGCGCAGCAGCAGACGGTCGGTCTCCAGTTCAGGTGTGCCGGTGTGGCGCATGATCCATCCTCTCCCTTTTCTCAAAAGTTATCCCTAAGATAGCACAAAAACGGCCACGCTGCAAGCGAAATCAAGAAAACCGCTTGACCGGATGGGTGAACTACGATAAACTGAAAGATGAAGTCTTTTTATAGGAAAGGGAAAGTATCGATGTTAGATGTGCGCAAACTGTTAGCCCAGCGGCCGCTGCTGTTCGATGGCGGTATGGGTACCTATTATAAAGCAAAGCCGGGGCAGGAGTGCGAGCAGGCAAACCTGACCGACCCCGAGGGCATTCTGGCGGTGCACCGGGCGTATCTTGCTGCCGGAGCGGACGCCATCAAGACCAACACCTTCAGCCTGCCGCGTCTGGCGGCGGCGCAGCAGCCGGGCTGGGAGCAGCTGGCAGATGCAGGCTGGCAGCTGGCAGCAAAGGCCGCCGGGGAGACCGGCGCGGCAGTGTTTGCCGACCTTGGCCCCGCACCGGATACCGAAAATCTCCCGGCGGAGCAGGTGTATCTTGCTGTGGCGAAGCGCTTTGCGCTGCTGGGTGCACGGAATTTTCTGTTCGAGACCCTGAGCGCCGAGGACGGTGTGCTGGAAGCGATTCGTGCGCTGAAGCAGACCGTGCCGGAGGCCTTTGTACTGGTATCCTTTGCGGTGCTGCCGGACGGCTACACCCGCGAGGGCCGCTACTGTGCCGAGCTTGTGCGCCGCGTGGCGCAGAGCGGCGTGGTGGATGCCGTAGGCCTGAACTGCGTATCTGCCCCGGGTGCGATGCGGGCACTGGTGCAGCAGCTGGGGGATGCGGGACTGCCCCTTTCGGTCATGCCCAATGCGGGCTACCCGGTGGTGGCACGGGCGCAGGTGCGCTATCAGGGCAAGCCAGAATATTTTGCCCGGGAGCTGAGCCGCCTTGCCAGTGAGGGCGTGCGCATTCTGGGCGGCTGCTGCGGTACAACGCCGCAGCATATTGCTGCTTTGCGCACCGCACTGGATGCTCTGCCGGAAGCGCTGCCCGCCGCCCCGGCGGCAAAGCCCGCTGCAGCGGCAAAGCCTGCAGTGGAAACGGACGATGCCTTTTTGCGCAAGCTGCGCACCGGACAGCGGGTCATTGCGGTGGAGCTGGACTCCCCCAAGGACGCCGACCTGACCGCCTATCTCGAGGGTGCCCGCCGTCTGCAGGCCGCCGGTGCCGACCTGCTGACCATTGCAGACTGCCCCATTGCCCGGGCACGGATGGATTCCTCGTTGGTGGCGTGCCGGGTGCACCGGGAACTGGGCATGAACGTGCTGCCCCACATGACCTGCCGGGACCGCAACCTGAATGCTACCAAAGCGCTGCTGCTGGGACTGTACGCCGAGGGCGTGCGGGAGGTACTGGCCATTACCGGCGACCCCATCCCCACCGCCGAGCGGGACGAGGTGAAAAATGTGTACCAGTTCAACTCCCGCAAGCTGGCACAGTATATCGTGTCGCTGGCAGGAGAAGGGCGGGAGATGCCCGCACCCATCACGGTTTTTGGTGCGCTGAACCTGAACGCCCGCAATTTTGAGGTGGAGCTGCGCCGCGCCGCAGAAAAGCTGGAAAACGGCATGAGCGGCTTCCTTACCCAGCCGGTGCTGTCGGCACAGGCGGTGGAAAACCTGAAAAAAACCCGGGAGACGCTGGGCGAGCGGGCAAAAATTCTGGCCGGCATCCTGCCGGTGGTCAGCCAGCGCAACGCCATCTTTATGGAAAACGAGGTCAACGGCATCCATGTGGATGATGCCATCATCCAAAGGTTTGAGGGGCTGGACCGTGCCGCAGGCGAGGAGCTTGGACTGGAAGTCTCGGTGCAGGCAGCCAAAGCGGCTGCGCCCTATGCAGACGGCTTTTACCTGATGACCCCCTTCAACCGGGTGGCGCTGATGGAACGGCTCATTGCCCGCCTGCGCACCGAGGTGACGGGCTGAAAAGATAAAACGGGAGGAACACGCTGTGCCCTGCGAAAAACCATTGCTCAGCATCATTGTGCCGGTGTACAAGGTGGAAAACTATCTGCAAAAATGTATCGATTCCATTCTGGCACAGACCTTTACGGACTTTGAGCTGATCCTTGTGGAGGACGGTTCGCCGGACGGTTGCCCTGCGCTGTGTGATGCCGCTGCCGCGAAAGATGCCCGCATCCGGGTGCTTCACCAGAAAAACGGCGGGCTTTCTGCTGCCCGCAATGCCGGGCTGGATGTGGCAAGGGGCGAGTGGATCGGCTTTGTGGATTCCGACGACTATATTGCACCGGAAATGTACGAAACACTGTACAAGGCCGTGCAAAACACCGGAGCTGACCTTGCTTTGTGTGATTACGCTGCGGTGGACGAGGCAGGCATACCCTGCCTGCCGCCGTACACCGGGCTTGCACAGCGGATCTTTACCGGGCGGGAACTGCTGAAAAGAGCCACGAATACGATGGCGCAGCCTGCGTGGAACAAGCTGTACCGCCGCGCTATCTTTGCGCAGCTGCGCTACCCGGAGGGGAAGCTGAACGAGGATATTTTTGTGCTCCCAGAAATCTGTCTGAACACCAAAAAGGCCGTGGTGGTGCCAAAGGAGCTGTATTATTATGTGCAGCGCGGCAGCAGCATTATGAACGGAAGCAAAACGCTGCGCCATTTCGATGCTGCCGAGGCCGCACAGCGGTATTGGAACTGCCTCGTGGAAAACGAGGTATACGATGCGCTGGCAAATGCGGCAAAGTTTACGATGGGCAGCGTGAGCCGGGTGTACCGGCAGCTGCCCCCGGCGCTGCGCAAGGCACCCCGCAGCCGGGAAATGCTGCGGATGCAGTTTGATGTGGTGGACCGGACGCGGCAGTATTGTACCGTTCCGGCGGGACTCTGGCTGCAAAGCCTGCTGTTGCGGCTATTTCCGCGGGAATATATGTGGCTGCGGAACATCAAAGGCAGGGGAGAATTAAAAATCGCATGAGAACACGTTATTCGATCATCAATATGCTGTTTAACATCGGCGGGCAGTTTTTGACGATGCTGCTGTCCTTCATCAACCGGATGGTGTTCATCCGCTGCCTTTCAGCGGAATATCTGGGGGTCAACGGCCTGTTTACCGATGTGCTCAGCATCCTGAACTTTGCGGAGCTGGGCATCGGTACGGCTATGGTGTTCAGCATGTATGAACCGGCAGCCCGGGATGACGAGCAGAAACTGGCGCGGCTGATGAACCTGTACAAGTGGATGTACCGGGCGGTGGCAGTCTCGGTGTTGCTGTTCGGGTTGGTGCTGCTGCCGTTTCTGCCCTACCTCATCAAGGGCGGCGAGGGCATTGAACATATCACCCTGATCTATATGATATATGTGCTCGGTTCAGCAAGTTCCTATCTGCTGAGTTATAAAAATTCCATCTATCAGGCCTACCAGAAAGGCTATATCTGCGCAGGATGGAGTATGGCGTGCGAGTGCATCAAGACTGTTTCGCAGATCACGGTGCTGCTGTTGACCCGGAACTTCATCCTGTATCTGGCGGTTCAGCAGGCGATACAGTTTTTACCCAACATTATGGTTTCCCGCATGGTGGACAAGGAGTTTCCATACCTGAAGGAATGCCATGAGCTGCCAGAAAGGGAGGAACGGAACGGCATCCTGAAAAATATCGGTGCCATGAGTATGCACAAGCTGTCAACCATCATCGTGCGCAATACGGACAGTCTGCTGATGTCCTCCTTTATTGGCCTTGCGACGGTGGGCCTTTACTCCAATTACCGGTTGGTGATCAATGCACTGAACAACCTGATGGGAAAATTTGCTGTGGCTTTTTCCGGCAGTATCGGCAATTTTGCAGTAATGGAAAATTCGGACCGGCTGTATAAAATCTATAAGGAAATGGATTTTATGTTCTTTGTCATGTCCGCTTACCTGACCGGTGGGCTGATGATGCTGTTTAACCCCTTTATCACGCTGTTGTTTGGCGGGAAATACTGTTTTTCGATGACCACCGTGATGGTCATTGTGGCAGAGTTTTACATTACACGAATGCGGCAGACGAATCTGCTGTTCCGGGAGGCCATGGGGCTGTTCTGGAACGACCGCTACAAAGCGGTGGTGGAATCCATCATCAATCTGGTGGCCTCGCTTATACTGGTGCGGCAGTACGGCGTGACCGGCATTATCTGGGGCACCATCATCAGCACGCTGTGTACCTGTGCCTGGGTAGAACCCTACATCTTTTTGAAGTATGGCGTTCAGGATGCATGGAAGAAGAAACTTCGGGATTATTTTGCAGAGTATCTGAAGCGCACACTCCTTACAGCAGCGGTCTCTGCGGCAGCGGTGCTGTGGGTGCAGCGGTTCCCGGTGGGCAATTTCGGTATTTTTATTCTGGATGGGCTGCTTTACACAGCTGTGTTCGCAGGAGTAATCGTACTGTTCTACCGTGGCAGCGAAGAATATGATACGCTGAGGCAGCGCGGACTGAAGATATTGAAAAGGAGAGCGGAATGAACGCAAAGGAGCAGCCCTTGATCTCGGTGATCGTGCCGGTTTATAAGGTGGAAAAGTATCTGCCTGCATGTCTGGACAGCTTGTTGGCACAGACGTATCAGAATTTTGAACTGCTCCTTGTGGATGACGGTTCGCCGGATAAATGCTGGGAAATTTTGCAGCAGTATGCGGCACAGGATGCCCGGGTGTGTATTTTCCGCAAGGAAAACGGCGGGGTGTCCTCGGCACGCAATTTTGGGCTGGAGCAGGCAAGGGGCGAGTATATCTGCTTTGTGGATTCCGACGACCTTGTGCTGCCGCAGTATCTGGAATGGCTGTACGATGCTTTGTGCAGCTGCGGTACCCGCATTGCCATGTGCCGCTACCGCAGCATACGGGAAAACGAGACTCTGTGGATGGTGACGGAGTGCCCGGCACCGCAGAAAATCACGATGGAAAACTACTCGTGGATGCAGGAATGGAGCGGCGGGCACTGCTGGCGGATGCTGACCCACCGGGAGGTGCTGCAGGATGTTCGCTTTGACCCGGCGCTGTTCTACGGGGAGGATGCCCTGTTCTTTGTAACGGAATTCCTCAAGGCAGGCAGTCTGGCATTTTTGAACTGCCCGCTGTATGCTTACCTTGAACGTCCAAGCTCTGCCGTGCGGCAGGAGCCGAGCCTGCGCTTTTACACGGCGGCACTGGCGTGGGAACAGATCTGGCAGCTGGTAAAGGGGCAGCCGGACCCCTTCCGCAGCACTACGGAACAGCGCTGCGTCATGTCCTGCGCCGAGGTATATTTCCGGCTGGTCAACCAGCCGGAGCGGGATTCCGAGAAGGAAAAAATGGTGCTGAAAACAGCAAAGCTGCACCGTCATGCTGCGTGGGAGATTCCGCCGGGAAATCAAAGCCAGAAGCTGCAGGCGCTGATGGTAAGCTACTGCCCGCATCTGGGCGCAAAGGCATGGAAGCTGGTGCGGTGGGTGAAAGGTTTGAAAAACTGATTGACAAATCCCACAAAAAACGTTATATTCTTTTTATAAATGCGTTGAAAAAGAGTGTGCATCGTCTGGGACCGCACAGAGAGCCGGGGGCAGCTGAAAACCCGGCGGGATACCGGCGGGGCACTGTCACTTTGGAGCAGGAGCGGTGAGCCTTGCCGGTAAGCCGCTTTCGGGTCTGCCCTACGTTACAGGGGCATCAAGGGGCGCGGAACCTTCCGCGCAATTTGGGTGGTACCGCGGTCATGTATTTACAGCCGTCCCATGGAACGCTCCGTGGGGCGGCTTTTTGCGTCCCACTTCATCAAATTTTTGGGAGGACACTATGAAAGAGCTTGCAAAGCAGTACGATCCCAGTCAGGTGGAAGATCGTATCTACCAGTTCTGGCTGGACGGCGGCTACTTCCACACGAAGGCCGATCCGGACAAGAAACCTTATACCATCGTGATGCCGCCACCGAACGTTACCGGTCAGCTGCACATGGGTCATGCGGTGGATAACACCATGCAGGATATCCTCATCCGCACCAAGCGGATGCAGGGCTATGCCGCCCTGTGGGTGCCCGGCACCGACCACGCCTCCATTGCTACCGAAGCCAAGGTGGTGGAAGCTATGCGCGCCGAGGGCCTGACCAAGGAGATGGTCGGCCGCGATGGTTTTCTGGAGCGCGCATGGGCATGGAAGACCAAGTACGGCAACCGCATCGTCAGCCAGCTGAAGAAGCTGGGCAGCAGCTGTGACTGGGAGCGCGAGCGCTTTACCATGGACGAAGGCTGCTCTGAGGCTGTCAAGGAAGTGTTCGTGCGCCTGTACGACAAGGGACTGATCTACCGCGGCAACCGCATGGTCAACTGGTGCCCCCACTGCAACACCTCCATCTCTGATGCCGAGGTGGAGTACGAGGAGAAGGACGGCAGCTTCTGGCATCTGCTGTACCCGGTCAAGGAGACCGGCGAGATGCTGGAACTGGCCACCACCCGCCCCGAGACCATGCTGGGCGATACCGCCGTGGCCATCAACGGCGAGGACCCCCGCTACGCCCATCTGCACGGCTGCCATGTGGTGCTGCCCCTGCTGAACAAGGAAATCCCCATCGTCTGCGATGAGCACGCCGATATGACCAAGGG
>SKEG01000607.1_pt1 | contig 35938 bp, 31 predicted proteins | sample 4826631 | NCBI WGS metagenome assembly SKEG01 (sample SAMN11008815, study PRJNA524170) | human gut metagenome | biome: Human fecal sample; material: Feces; isolation source: fecal sample from pouch patient p26, p34, p50 | host: Homo sapiens | place: Israel: Tel-Aviv | collected 2016-11-02
ACATGGACGTATGTATTAATAGAAACATTATGGAATGTAAAGACAAATTTTATGCAAAATGACAACATCGAAAACCTTGTATTAATAGAAACATTATGGAATGTAAAGGACGTTCTCCGTGAGCTTTCTTCGAACGGATTCCAGGTATTAATAGAAACATTATGGAATGTAAAGGAATTAATGAATCACGTTCTGCGATTCTCCGAAGGCTGTATTAATAGAAACATTATGGAATGTAAAGCTGGAAAGAAGCAACAGCCGGTAAATACGAAGCATACGTATTAATAGAAACATTATGGAATGTAAAGTGTAATGACTGGGGCAGTTGGGTATACGCAAGCCAGTATTAATAGAAACATTATGGAATGTAAAGTAGAAATCAGGAGGTTTGAAATGGGTCTTTTTGGTGTATTAATAGAAACATTATGGAATGTAAAGAAAATCCTCTCTCCGGACTGGTTTTCTGTAAAAAATGGTATTAATAGAAACATTATGGAATGTAAAGTACGTTACAAAGGGAATTAGTTATGTACAGAAATTTGTATTAATAGAAACATTATGGAATGTAAAGTGACTTACCTCCTCACAATACGGACACGGCTTCTCGTATTAATAGAAACATTATGGAATGTAAAGACTGGTGCAAAAGGATTTAAAGTATCATCAGACGGCGTATTAATAGAAACATTATGGAATGTAAAGAGAATTTCCGATATAACTTTAATATCTACAGGCTTAGTATTAATAGAAACATTATGGAATGTAAAGACCGTCCACCTGATTCAGCACAAGCTTTTGATGTGGGTATTAATAGAAACATTATGGAATGTAAAGACTTTTTATAAGTATTTTTCTTGCTCTTGCTTTTAGTATTAATAGAAACATTATGGAATGTAAAGAGAGATAATGGCGTTCCGATTTACTGGGACTACCAGGTATTAATAGAAACATTATGGAATGTAAAGTCACATCTGCCGGAGTGAATACGTCAAGGCTCTCAGTATTAATAGAAACATTATGGAATGTAAAGAAAGTCGGACAATAAACATAAGGCCAGTGCTTCAACAGTATTAATAGAAACATTATGGAATGTAAAGTTGTAAAATGCAATTGATGATTTCTTTTGTATTGTCGTATTAATAGAAACATTATGGAATGTAAAGTTGAAGGACAGGGACGGAACCGCTTTTCTCGGATTACGTATTAATAGAAATATTATGGAATGTAAAGCCAGTCAGTATCCTCGCCCATCCCGGCACTGCAAGTTCGTATTAATAGAAACATTATGGAATGTAAAGGAAGAAGACCTCGACAGAAAAGAAAAAACAGACCTAGTATTAATAGAAACATTATGGAATGTAAAGTAGTTGACTTTGAACTCTCGGCAGATGTCTTTGAGTATTAATAGAAACATTATGGAATGTAAAGGAAGAAACAAGGCGGTTCAAAGCAAAACAGTTGAGATGTATTAATAGAAACATTATGGAATGTAAAGTTTTGCAACTCCAGTTTCCGGCTTCGGGCCTCCTACGTATTAATAGAAACATTATGGAATGTAAAGGATTCCAATCCGAACAGGATCGCTGCCAGATCTTTGTATTAATAGAAACATTATGGAATGTAAAGTGATCAGCGCAGCTACCTGGGACGCCTGGTTCTCTGTATTAATAGAAACATTATGGAATGTAAAGAAATATTGATGAACATATCTGTATACGGTGTGATCGTAGTATTAATAGAAACATTATGGAATGTAAAGTACTGAATGAGGGGACCAGTTTACCCCAGCTCGTGTATTAATAGAAACATTATGGAATGTAAAGTATTATGAAATCGTCATGGCTGCATATACAAGTGCTGTATTAATAGAAACATTATGGAATGTAAAGCTGGTTCCTACCATTCTGAAAATTTTATGTCCGTGTATTAATAGAAACATTATGGAATGTAAAGGCAGGAGCATATTGCAGAATATGAGATTGCAAGCGCGTATTAATAGAAACATTATGGAATGTAAAGAAGATTAGGAGATTTCGGCATGAACTCTTCAACAAGTATTAATAGAAACATTATTGTGAACTTCCACTGATTTGTACAACTAAATGTATAAATATCCCATAATTTCAAGCATTTGGGGGAATATAGTATAATTTTATTAATGCGTATTTACGACTACTGGTTCACCTATATTTCCATAGAAAATCCAGTATTTATGCGGGTAAATCGATTTTAGTCGTAAATTTACTGGAAGTTCACAATTATGGAATGTATATAGTGGTTCAGTTGTCAAGACAAAAATCTAAGCTTTTTATAATGAACTGATATATGTAACTGGGTAGGGGAGAAAATCCCCCCTTAGGCTGCGTGATCATCCAGTAACAGGATTGGATAATAGCAGGATGCCGGTGTCTGATTATTGAGTGCGGAATGACAACGTTCATAGTTGTATGTATGCACATATTTCCCAATGGCCTTCCTTGCTTCTCGGATATTGTTATATTGAGTCAGATATGCTTCCTCATATTTGAAACTCCGGAACCATCGTTCGATCATGATATTGTCAGCCCAGCGGCTTTTACCAACCATGCTTTGACGGATCTGGTTCTCTTTGAGAAAGTTCATGTACTCAGTGCTTGTGAACTGACAGCCCTGATCCGAATTCAGGATAACAGGTTTTGCTATCATAAACGCCTTTTTTAATGCAGTTATGACCATTCTGGTATCCAGAGTATCATCGACTTCCCAGCCAACGATACAGCGGCTGTACCAGTCAATCACAGCGGTCAGATACAGGAATCCATGCTTGATAGGGATGTATGTAATGTCGATTGACCATGCCTGATTTGGACGGTCGATAATGGCGTTACGTAGCAGATACGGGCAGACTTTAGCCTGTTGCATACGTTTAGAAAGGTTTATTTTTGGATAGATTGGATCGATCCCCATTTCATTCATATAACGGCGCGTTTTCCGGCGGCCAACCTGATACCCACGTTTCTTCAGTTGGGCAGACAATTGTCGTGCTCCCCAGGTCGGGTTATCCGTGTGTAAACGATCTATGACCGATTTGCAATCTAACTCATCCTGAGATATGGGCGTGCCCTTGTAATACACACCGGTACGGTTGATATCAAGAAGCGCAGCTCCTGTTTTAACTGGAAGTTCTTTAGTCTTCAAAAGGTTTTGGACTAAATTTACTCTCGTAGTCAGGTCCAAGTGTTTCTTCAGATTTTTTTTTCAACCAATCCACCTGCATGGTGAGCTGGCCAACTTTTTTCGCATATTCAGCTTTTTCCTTGCGCTCTAAAGCGAGTTTTTCTTTTAGATTATCTTCTCGTGTGTCATCAAAAACCACGGATGCTTTATCGAGAAATTCCTTCTTCCAGTTGCGGAGAAGATTCGGCTGAATACTGTTTTCGGTTGCGATTGTATTTAAGTCTTTTTCTCCTTTGAGCAGTTCAATCACTAATTCTGATTTGAATTTGGCGGAGAAATTTCTTCTTGTTCGAGACATAATAATGATCCTTCTTTCTGTAGTGTTTACAGTATATCAGATTCATTAAGAAATGTCTCTTGAAGTGTCTTAAATTACAATACCATTATAGAACCGGACCGTATGACATTGAAAAAACTGTTTGAGAAATGGCAGGAAGGAATGCAGCAGAACAATGGATGGAATGCATTATTCTGGTGTAATCATGATCAGCCTCGTATTGTTTCAAGAATGGGAGATGAAAACCGCTGCTGGAAAGAATCTGCCAAGATGCTTGCCGCTGCTGTCCACATGATGAGAGGAACTCCTTATATTTATCAGGGAGAGGAACTGGGAAAGACAAACGCCCATTATACAGATATTTCTCAGTACCGCGATGTGGAAAGCCTGAATTATTATGAGATTCTTCTCTCACAGGGAAAGACAAAAGAAGAGGCCCTGAAAATCCTTGCATCCAAGTCCAGAGATAATTCCAGAACTCCAATGCAGTGGTCCGCTGAGAAAAATGCCGGTTTTTCTGATGCAGACCCATGGTTGGGAGTACCGGAGAATTATAAGGAAATCAATGCAGAGAAAGAAACAAAAGAAACAGATTCTATTTATTCTTTCTACAGAAGACTGATCGAACTGAGAAAAGAAAGTAATTTCTGAAGGAAGTATTGAATTTCTGGAAAGAGAAAACGCAGATGTTCTTGCATATAAGAGAGCATATGAGAAGGAAGAAATTGTCGTTTTCAATAATCTTACAGGAAAAGAAATCACAGTACAGATGCAGCCGGAGTGGAAAGAGTATCATAAACTGCTGGGTAATTATCCGGATGATTCTGCAAACATTGACGGAGAAAAGCTTGTGCTGAGGCCATATGAAACTCTGAGTCTTGATGCATAAGATTACGGGAAACAGAGTAAAAATATATCGTATCATTATTTTTTGCTGATTTTAACCGAATCAAGTAAGTTTGTTGTAAACGGAAAAAAGAGTCAGAAATGACTCTTTTTTCTACGTTATGGAAATGATAACGATTCATTTAATGAAGCTGAAAAACAACAGTTTCGTAAGGCTTGAGCACCAGTGTTCCATTACCGTATTCCACTTCGTTTTCACCGTAATTGGAGATGATAACAGGAGTATCATACGGTAATTCAATATTTTCGGCGGCATAATCGAACTTCTGCATGGATGCAGAGAAGTTATGTACTGCCAGCCATGTTTTGGTCTGATAACTTCTGGTATAGGCAATTACCGGTCCTTCTTCCGGGCAGCAGAGTTTAAAATCGCCATGAGCCATTACCGGATGTTCTTTGCGCAGTGCAATGAGATTCTGATAGAATCTGAAGACGGAAGAGTCATCATTCATCTGGCTTTCTGCATTGATGATCTTATAGTTTGGATTGACACCAAGCCATGGAGTATGCTCGGAAAATCCCCCGTTTGAACTGTCATTCCACTGCATTGGGGTTCTTGCGTTATCGCGGCTGATGCTCTGGGATTCTGCAAGTGCTTCTTCCGGGGAAGAGCCATTTTCAATCATGGTTTTATAATAATTGCGTGTATCAATATCGTCATAATCATCGATGGACGGGAATGCGACATTAGTCATTCCGAATTCTTCACCCTGGAAAACAAATGGGGTTCCCGGAAGTGTATGCAGGTAGCATGCCAGCATTTTCGCAGATTCTGCCCAGAACTCTTTATCATTTCCATAGAGGGAAACCTGACGTGGTTTGTCATGGTTGCTTAAAAATCTTGCCCACCAGCCGTCTTTTTTCAGAGTTTCATAGTCTTTTTTCAGGTCACGTTTCATTTTCTCAGGTGACCAGGTCTGGATTTCTACGATTGGAGGAACAAACGGGATTGACATGTTAAATTCTTTGCTTGCAGCACTGGAATAGTTGATGGCATCCTGTTCATTATTGATGTTGACTTCTCCGACACTCATCAGATTGTCCGGAGTCATGGTTGCAGCAACCATTTCGCGGATGTAGCGGTGCGTTCCCTCGAGATTTACACATGCGACAGTACCGATCGGTTCATTCATATCTGCACGTCCGTCCAGACCTTTGTCCAGATAGCTGATGGCGTCAATGCGGTAGCCGTCGACACCTTTCTCATTCCAGAAACGGATGATATCAAAGATTTTCTCTTTGGTTTCCAGATTATCCCAGTTCAGATCCGGCTGTTCTCTGGCAAAGAAGTGAAGATAATACTGTCCTCTTTCCGGGACATATTCCCAGGCACTTCCGCCGAATACAGACATCCAGCAGTTCGGTGCACCTCCGTCCGGGGCAGGGTCACGCCAGATATAATAATCGCTGTAAGGATTATTGCGGGATTTCCTTGATTCCTGGAACCAGATATGTTTGTCAGAAGAATGGTTCAGAACCAGATCCATGATAATGGCGATGCCGCGTTCATGTGCGCCGTCGCGGAAAGCTTCCCAGTCTTCCATGGTTCCGAATTCTTCCATGATCGCGAAATAATCGGAGATATCGTAGCCGTTATCCACATTCGGAGAAGCGTAGACAGGGGACATCCATACGGCATTGATGCCAAGCTCTTTCAGATAATCTAATTTCTCAATCATTCCCTTCAGATCTCCGATTCCGTCATTGTTTCCATCTTTAAAACTTCGAGGGTAAATCTGGTAAATGACCAGATCTTTGTACCAGTCTTTTGTGTGTTTCATATTTCCTCCCTTTCGTCTTTTTGCATAAATAAATTCTGAATTTATTATATTGTATTGTACAAAAAAACGCAATATAGAAAACATAGAAAGAAAATATCCTCCCGAAAAAGAATTGTGCAATAAAAAAATGCTGTAAAGCCAGCACTTTTTGTATTGTGTGTTACATATAAATATTGTTTGGCTTCTGTCAGAAAATGGCTGAACAGAAAAATGATCAAATGACCAAGAGTAATTATAAAGCCTGCGAAAACGATTGTAAAGATTGTATGGAAGAAAAATTTATGTTAGAATATGCGCGTAAAAAAGGACTTGATGATGACAGACGGAGAAGAAAATGAACGCGAATTTTGAGTATTATAAAGTTTTTTATTATGTATCCAAGTATGAAAATCTGACGAAAGCGGCATCAGTTTTAAAGACCAGTCAGCCTGCGGTGACAAGGACAATACATAATCTTGAAAATATCCTGGGATGCAGATTGTTTACCCGAAGTAAAAGCGGAATGAAGCTGACACCGGAGGGGCGGATTTTTTATGAATATGTGGCTGCGGGATGCGCACAGTTTTTTAAAGCGGAAGATAATCTGAATAATCTGATCAGTCTGGAAAATGGAACCATCTATATCAGTGCAACAGAGACGGCGCTTCACTGTTATCTGTTTGAAGCTGTCAGAGACTTTAATATTCAATATCCGAATGTCCACTTTAAGATACTGAATAACAGTACGACGGATTCTGTCGATGCATTGAAAGAGGGGAAAGTAGACCTTGCGGTTGTGTCGGCGGCCTTACAGGTGGCAGAGCCACTGAAGATGAAAGTTGTGCGAAAGTATAAAGAAATTCTGATCAGTGGAAGCCGCTTTTCAGAACTGAAGGGACGGAAGACTTCGCTGGAAGAACTGTCTGCCTATCCATGGATCAGCCTGACTTCTGAGGCAATCACCAGAAGATTCCTGAATGCGTATTTTGCGAAAAATGGCTTACAGTTTTCGCCGGATGTAGAGCTGGCGACTACGGACATGATCCTTCCGGCAGTACGTTACAATATGGGAATCGGATTTCTGCCGGAGGAGTTTGCAAAAGATGATCTGGCATCAGGGAAAGTTTTTGCAATTGATGTAAACGAGACCTTTCCGGAGAGAAGCATTATTCTGATCCATGACACGGAATATCCGCAGAGTATTGCGTCAAAGGCATTTCAGAAGTTTCTGGCAGAAAGGGAATGCACAGAGGCGTAGAGAAATAAAGACATAAAAGAAATAAAGACAGGGCAGATATCATGTGAAAAACACAGATACCTGCCCTGTCTGAACGTTTGAACAATTGCCATCAGGAAATCCATATTATGCGAATCCCTGATGGCTGATTTTATTATAAGGAATTTATCACTGTCCGGATGATCAAAAATCATTCTCCGAATCTGCAAATGAAACTGTGGTCAGAGATTATTTATGCCACTCCCAGTTTCTGATCTCTTCAAGATCCTGGCCGTATTCAGCGATGTACTGTTTGTGCTCAACAAGCTTGTCGTTCATCTTCTGGATTAAGTAAGAACCTTTGTTTCCAAGCTGTGGCAGATGCATGATGGCATCTTTTACAAGGTTGAAACGGTCAATCTGGTTCTGTACACGCATATCGAATGGAGTAGTGATAGTACCCTCTTCCTGATATCCATGAACAGATACATTGTGGTTGTGACGACCATATGTAAGTTCGTGGATCAGTGTTGGATATCCGTGGAATGCAAAGATAACCGGTTTGTCTTTTGTGAAAATCGCATCGTACTCTGCATCACTTAAGCCATGTGGATGTTTATGGTCGGATTCCAGTTTGAACAGGTCGACAACGTTAACAACACGGATCTTAAGTTCTGGCATTTCATCACGAAGGATGGTAACAGCAGCCATGATCTCAAGTGTAGGTGTATCACCACAGCAAGCCATAACAACGTCTGGTTCTTCACCACAGTCATTGCTTGCCCACTCCCAGATACCGATACCCTGTGTGCAGTGCTTAACAGCCTGTTCCATGGTCAGCCACTGGCAGCTTGGATGTTTGGAAGCTACGATTGCGTTTACATAGTTCTTGCTCTTGATGCAGTGATCGAAGCAGGAGAGTAAGCAGTTAGCGTCTGGTGGTAAGTACATACGAACCACGTCTGCTTTCTTATTGGCGATGTGATCGAGGAATCCAGGATCCTGATGTGTAAATCCGTTGTGGTCCTGCTGCCATACGTTGGATGTCAGGATGAAGTTCAGGGATGCGATCGGCTGTCTCCAGGAAAGCTGGTTGCAGACTTTCAGCCATTTAGCATGCTGAGCTGCCATGGAGTCAACGATACGGATGAATGCTTCATAGCTTGCGAAGAAGCCATGACGACCTGTTAACAGGTAACCTTCCAGCCATCCTTCACACATATGCTCGCTGAGCATACTGTCCATGATACGTCCGTCTCTTGCGAGGCAGTCATCAGTATCGAGCATCTCTGCATTCCAGTCACGTTTCTGATATTCGAATACTTTGTACAGACGGTTGGACATACTTTCGTCTGGCCCAAAGATACGGAAGTTTTTGTTCTCTTCATTCAGTTTGAAGATGTCACGGATGTATCCGCCAAGTTCGATCATATCCTGAGCTTTTGTCTTGCCAGGCTGTACTTCAATACCGTAATCACGGAAGTCCGGAAGACGAAGGTCTTTCAGAAGAAGTCCGCCGTTTGCATGAGGGTTGGCACCGAGACGTGCATTTCCCTTAGGAGCCAGTTCAGCCAGTTCAGGGATCAGGCGTCCGTTTTTATCGAACAGTTCCTGTGGACGATAGCTTTCCAGCCATTCTTTGAGAAGTTCCAGGTGTTCTGGTTTTTCCATGGTGATCGGAACCTGATGAGCACGGAAAGAACCTTCAATCTGAAGTCCGTCAACAACCTTAGGACCTGTCCATCCCTTAGGAGTACGAAGGATGATCATTGGCCATACCGGACGCTCCGGATTATTGTTCTCACGGGCGTTCTTCTGGATTGCTTTGATCTCTTCGATTACAGTATCCATTGTCTCAGCCATCTTCTTGTGCATGGTCATTGGGTCGTCGCCTTCAACGAAGTATGGTTTCCAGCCACAGCCTTTGAAGAAGCATTCAAGTTCTTCATGAGAAAGACGGGAGAAGATAGTCGGGTTGCTGATCTTATATCCGTTTAAGTGAAGAACAGGAAGGACAGCACCGTCTGTGATCGGGTTCAGGAATTTGTTGGACTGCCAGGATGTTGCCAGAGGGCCGGTCTCAGCTTCACCGTCACCTACAACAGTAGTAGCAATCAGGTCTGGATTATCGAATACAGCTCCGAATGCATGAGCGATGGAATAACCAAGCTCACCACCTTCGTTGATAGAACCAGGTGTTTCCGGTGCACAGTGGCTCGGAACTCCGCATGGGAAGGAGAACTGTTTGAACATTTTCTTCATACCTTCCTCATCCTGGCTGATGTTAGGATAAACTTCGCTGTAAGAACCTTCCAGATAAGTGTTGGCGATCATGAAGTTTCCGCCATGTCCCGGACCGGAAAGCAGGATCATATCAAGGTCATAACGTTTGATGACACGGTTGCAGTGTACATAAACGAAGTTCTGTCCTGGTACAGTTCCCCAGTGACCAACGATTTTCTTCTTGATCTGGTCCATTGTTAATGGCTCTCTCAGAAGCGGATTGTCAAGAAGATAGAGCTGTCCGGCAGACAGGTAGTTTGCTGCACGCCAGTAAGCATCGATTTTGTCAAGCATTTCCTGATTTAAAGGCTGCTTTTCGAGACATAATGTGTTGTCTTCCATTTTCTTACCTCTTTCTTTAGAATTTTTTATGTGTATAACGAAAGCTGTCATAGAAATGTTACTTTGTTATTTTTTTTTACCTAGCACATCCTACCATATCGGAAACGAAACGTAAAATAGCAATATTGCATTATAATTATAAGTTTCTGATATGGATAGATGAGCTGCAAAGAAATGATTCGGTTATGAGCAGGCAGTAAAGCAGATATTGGATATCCGGATGAAAAAAGTTGTTTTGGAAGGAACATGACTGACATTTGATATGAAAAATGTTGGAAAGGATCAGGCGTTAATTAGTGATTTTCACGAAAAACCATATAGTATAAAAGTTATATTGCAATTTGCACAAAAAATAAGTATAATAAAAAAAACAATTGCGCATAAGGTATATAAAACTGCCGCTGATAGTGAGATTGATACCAGATTTTGGATTAATCGGAGAAAGTATAAGCGGTAACAGTGAAAAATCACGAAGGAGACAAAGAATTATGGGAAAAAGAGCAGCAGGAATTTTACTGCCGATCAGCAGTCTGCCGTCAGACTATGGAATCGGCTGTTTTTCCAAAAGTGCATATGAGTTTGTAGACTGGCTAAAGGAAGCAGGACAGACCTACTGGCAGATTCTGCCGCTGGGACCGACCAGCTACGGAGATTCACCGTATCAGTCCTTCTCTACATTTGCAGGTAATCCGTATTTTATTGATCTGGACACACTGGTAGAAGAGGGGGTTCTTGATAAGAAAGACTGCCAGAAAGTAAACTGGGGAAAGAAAGCGGATGATGTAGATTATGAGAAGATTTATAAAGGCCGCTATCCGCTTCTGAGAAAAGCCTATGAAAACAGCGATATCAGCAAAAACCCGGATTATCAGAAATTTGTGGCAGAGAACAGTTGGTGGCTGTCTGACTATGCTTTATTTATGGCGGTAAAAGACCGTTTCGAAGGTGTAGAATGGACCAAATGGGCGGAGGATATCAGACTTCGCTGGAATAATGCCATGGATTATTACCGTGAGGAATTATATTTTGATATTGAATTCCAGCAGTATATGCAGTTTAAATTCTACGAGCAGTGGATGAAACTGAAATCCTATGCAAACTCAAAAGGAATCCAGATCATTGGAGATATTCCTATTTATGTTGCCATGGACAGTGCAGATGCATGGGCACATCCGGAACTGTTCCAGTTAGATCAGGATAATGTGCCGCTGGCAGTGGCAGGATGCCCGCCGGATGGATTTTCTGCAACCGGACAGTTATGGGGGAATCCGTTGTACCGCTGGGATTATCACAGAGATACCGGATATCAGTGGTGGATTTCCAGAATGAGCTATTGCTTCAGACTGTACGATGTTGTTCGAATTGACCATTTCCGCGGATTTGATGAATACTTTTCTATTCCATACGGAGACACCGATGCCAGAGGCGGACACTGGGAAAAAGGTCCTGGAATCGATTTGTTCCGTAAAATTGAGCAGGCACTTGGATGGAAACAGGTTATCGCAGAGGACTTAGGATATATGACAGATTCTGTACGCCATCTGGTTTATGAGAGCGGCTTCCCTGGAATGAAAGTTCTGGAATTTGCTTTTGACTCCAGAGATTCCGGATGCGCCAGCGATTATCTGCCACACAATTATCCGGAAAATTGCGTGGCATATACAGGAACCCATGATAATGAAACAATCGTGGGCTGGTGGAAGAGCATCACAGCAGCAGAGAGAAAGCTGGCAAGAGATTATCTGTGCGACTATGCAACACCGGAAGAAGAACTGTATAAATGCTTTATCAGTCTGATCATGCGCAGCGCAGCACGTGTCTGCGTAATTCCGATGCAGGACTATATGGGACTGGATAACAGATTCCGAATGAATAAACCGTCTACAGTTGGCATTAACTGGAAATGGAGAATTAAGAAGAGAGATCTTACAAAGAAACTCCAGAAAGAGATTCATGATGTGACCTTGCGTTATGGTCGTAAGAACTGGGATTAAGTACATATTGATATAATTATAATAATGTAAAAAATAACAGCGTTTTGGATATCGATCATATCTGGAACGCTGTTTTATGTTGCTTTTTTTCAGGCAGAGCTGTCTGTCAGAGGGAGAAAAATGGGACAGTTCTGAGGGAGGTTATTTTTGTACGAAAAAGAAAACAAGGAAATTGTTTTGGCAGGTATACAATTGAAAAAGAAATCCATTGATTTTCGGACGATGTCTGATAAAATATTAACCAGAAAAAAGCAAAAAAACAGATTTTCAGGAGGAAAAATAAATGAATTATAATAGATTGGAAACCAGTCTGATTGATGTGATCAAAGAAGAACAGGCGAAGCTTGGATATATGAAAGAGAAGATCAGTCTTTATTATCCACTCAGTTCCCTGAATCATTTCTTTGGCAGCGAGGCAGATGCGGCAGGAATGATGGAGATTTTAAAGGATTTTCCTTCTTATATAGAAGATAAATTCGGGGAGGTTGTAGTGTCACACAGAGGAGATCGTTTCTGCTTCACTGTTTCGGATAAAGCTTCTGAATATGTGCATAATAATATGAAAGACAATGAATTTATCAAGGCGCTGATCGAGTTGGTTGGCAGACATGGATGCACAATGGATGAAATTAAAGAATTATTTGATTCTTATTCAGACAAAATTGTTACGGAAGCGATGGATAATGGCGAATTTGATATAATGATGCGCTTTGATGATGGTTCAGACCCTTATTATTACTGCTTTAAAGATGAGGGATGCCATATTATTTATCACAGATTCCTGCCGGAAGACTATGCGGATTTTGGGTTTTAACCGCCTGACGCAATCGGGACAGAGAGAGGGATTATAAAAATCTGCCGTGTTTTGAACATCCGGACAGATCAGAATGCTCCTTTTATCTGTAAGTACTGATGTAATGACAGAGAATGCTTCCACTGTTGAAACAGCCAAAATATCTGTAACATTTGCAACAAAAGTATGTTATTTTTTTGTCAAATACTAACAAAAATAAACCGAAATTCGATATTGACAGATACTCTCAATAATGGTAATTTTTATTTGACTTAATGTTTTTCATTTATAGAAACGAGTAACATTTTATTACATTATTTTACAGGGATAATAGATAGAATTGAATTGACAGTTGGAGGGAAAGATTAAATGAGAAAAACCAAAATTATCTGTACAATGGGACCGTCTACTGATAAAGGCGATGTTATGGAGCAGCTTGTGAGAGAGGGAATGGACGTAGCACGTTTCAACTTTTCACATGGACCTCATGATGAGCAGAGAGGCCGTATCCAGAAGCTGAGAGAACTTCGCAAAAAATATGACAGACCTGTTGCAGCACTTCTTGATACAAAGGGACCGGAGATCAGACTTGGATGTTTCAAGGATGGTAAGGTTTCTCTGGAAGAAGGACAGATTTTTACATTTACAAATAAAGATATCGAAGGAACCAACGAGCATGTAAGCATTACTTATAAGGAACTTTATAAGGATGTAAAACCGGGCGGACACATTCTGGTTGATGACGGACTTGTGGATCTGGAAGTACAGGATATCGCAGGAAAAGATATTGTATGTAAAGTTATCAACGCAGGTGTGGTTGGAGATAAGAAAGGTGTCAATGTTCCGGGTGCAAACCTGAAGATGCCATTTATCAGCAAGAAAGACCATGATGACCTTCTTTTCGGTATTCAGGAAGGATTTGATTTCGTTGCAGCATCCTTTACACGTACTGCTGATGATATCCGTGAAGTGAGAAAAATCCTGAAAGAAAATGGTGGTGAAGAAATCCAGATCATTGCCAAGATCGAAAACCAGCAGGGTGTTGACAATATCGATGAGATCATCGAAGCAGCGGACGGTATCATGATCGCCAGAGGTGACATGGGTGTTGAGATTCCGCCGGAATATGTACCTGTTATCCAGCAGAAGATCATCCAGAAAGTTTACACAGCAGGCAAACCGGTCATCACTGCAACACAGATGCTTGACTCCATGATCTCTCATCCGAGACCAACCCGTGCAGAGGCTACAGACGTTGCCAATGCGATTTTCCAGGGAACAAGTGCTACCATGCTTTCCGGTGAGACAGCAGCAGGTAAATATCCGGTACAGGCACTTCAGATGATGAGCCGTATCGCAGAACATATGGAACAGAACATCGACTACAATACAATCTTTAAGAAAACAGACAGAAATGAAAATCCGGATATCACAAACGCGATCGCACATGCAACCTGCCTGACAGCAATCGACCTGAAGGCAAGTGCAATCCTTGCAGTAACCAAATCTGGAAGTACCGCACACATGATGTCCAAACACAGACCAGGATGCCTGATCGGTGCATGTACAAGTTCTGAGAGAGTTCTGCGTCAGTTAAATCTGTCCTGGGGCGTTTATCCGATGCTTATCAAAGAAGAATACAGCTCAGAGATCCTTTGCCTGAGAGCAATTGAAGCAGCACAGAAGCATAAACTTGTAAAAGTTGGCGATACTGTTGTATTTGCCGGTGGTGTACCGCTTGGTATTCCGGGAAGAACAAATATGATCCGTGTCTGCATTGTAGAATAATAAGAACAACAGGATAACTACAAGATATAATTACAGAAATATAACCACAGAAGCTGTCCGTTATTTATTGACAGGAATTGCGATATGAGTTATTATCTGCAAAAGACAATAGCATAAATTTTAAAGACACATACAAGGGTCTGCCGTCAGAAAAAAGTATAACAAACAGATACTTTTCGACAGCGGCCCCTTGTTTTTGTGCGTAATGAGGAGAGAAAATTATTATGAAAATAAATGGAGAAGAAGATTCCAGGCATATTTTCAGAGGGGAGCTGGCACTGGTGATCGCAGTCATGATCAACAGCCTTGCAGTTATCCTGATGCTGTATTCCGGTTCCGGAATATCTGCCATATCCAGTGTGCCTTATGCATTTGAGAAAGTATTTCCGGTGATTACACTGGGAACATGGACTTATATTTTTCAGGCAATTCTGATCTTAAGCCTGATGATCCTGAGAAAGAAATTTGTACCGGTTTATCTGTGCAGTTTCCTTGTGGGTTTTGCATTCAGCGAACTGCTTGATGTCAATGAGGCATGGATCAATGTTCTGCCAAAGACAATTCCGCTCAGAGTGTTATACTTTGTCATCAGTTATCTGCTGATCTGTGTGGGAATTGCACTGTCTAACAGATGCGGTCTTCCGATCATTCCGACAGACCTGTTTCCGCGTGAGCTGTCAGAGATTATTAAAGTGAAATATTCTAAGATTAAAGTTTCTTTTGATGTAATCTGCCTGACAATTACTGCCTGCATGACAGGACTGATCCTGGGACATATCAGCGGGCTTGGCATCGGAACTGTGCTGGCGGCATTTACCATGGGAAAAGTGATCGGCCTGATCGGTGACCAGATGGATAAACATTTCCGGTTTGTGAATTTTACTCAGCGACGTTCACAGGCAGCGTAACAGACCTGTCATGATATATCTGCAGATAAGATTTGTAGATATATATTTGTGAAAATATATATATCAAAAATATATCTGAATAATACCACAGCATTTCTGAAAGAATCCCGCATTGCGGGATTTTTTTTTCTGTGATACACTTGACACAGCATAAGTATATCGGAAAAATGTTGACAATAGATATTTGTTTTTGTCGGAAAAATACAGATTTTTAACCAAATCAGGCAAGTGGCGAAGCGGATGCTTTTATCCGCTTGATTTTCTGATAAGAAGTTAGCTGGGAGGTTGGAAAATGGTTCTCATTAAAGAACGCATTGGAAAAATGCTGGAATATTTAAAGGATCAGATTTATCCGGAGAGTGTGCCGATCGGGAAGTATCGTATGATCAAAACAGATCAGAGATTTGCAGATGTGGCGAATCTTGATACTTCGGACTGGGAGGAGTTTACAAATACGCAGATATGGGGTGGACACAGGGAATACTACTGGTTCGAAACATCTGTGACAGTACCGGATGAGTTTGAGGGAAAGTGTATTGTATATGAACTTCGGACGGGAAGAGAGGGCGAGTGGGATGCGACAAATCCACAGTTTACAATCTATGTAAATGGTGCTCTTGTACAGGGACTTGATATCAACCATAGAGAAATTATTCTTGCAGAGCAGGCGAAAGCCGGAACTCAGTACAGGATTGTTCTCTCTGCTTTTACCGGAGATCAGAATTTCAGCCTGAAGCTGGATTCCAGATTGAAGGTTCTGGACAGAAAAACAGAGAAGTATTTTTATGATCTTTCTGTACCATATGAAACGGCACGTCTGTTAAATACGGATGACAGAGCGTATATTACGATTATTCAGGCGTTAAATGATTCCCTGAATCTTCTGGATATGAGACGGGAGGGTTCGCCGGAATATTATGAGAGTCTGGAGAAAGCGCAGGAATTTATTACAAAAGAGTTTTATGAGAAACATTGTGATAAAGAGCGGGAACCGGTGATCTGCTGTGTGGGTCATACGCATATTGACTGTGCATGGTTATGGACATTAAGAGTAACAGAGGATAAGGCTGTGAGAAGCTTTTCTACAGTATTAAATCTGATGAAGCAATATCCGGAATATATCTTCATGTCCAGTCAGCCGCAGTTATATAAGTTTGTAAAGAAAAACGCACCGCAGGTTTATGAGCAGATCAAAGAGCGTGTAAAAGAAGAACGCTGGGAAACAGAAGGCGGTATGTTTGTGGAAGCAGACTGTAATCTGGCGTCAGGGGAGGCTCTGGTGCGTCAGTTTATGCATGGAAAGAAATTCTTCAGGGATGAATTCGGAACGGACAATAAGATTCTCTGGCTTCCGGATGTATTCGGATATTCGGCGGCACTTCCTCAGATTATGCAGAAGTGTGGAATTCCATATTTTATGACGACGAAGATCAGTTGGAATGAGTTGAATAAGATGCCGTATGATACCTTTGAATGGGAGGGAATTGATGGAAGCAGGGTTCTGACACATTTTATTCCTACCAGAGATTATAATAAGGCGGCAGTGGAAGGCGGTACCGAAACGGAGCATTTTACGACTTATAACGGGTATCTGAATCCGAGCCAGATGAAAGGCGGATGGGCACGTTACAGTCAGAAAGATCTGAATGATGAGGTTCTCTGCAGTTTCGGATTTGGCGATGGTGGCGGCGGTCCGTCGAAAGAGGAACTGGAAAATCAGAGGCGTATGGAGCTGGGAATTCCGGGATGTCCGAGAACAAAAATGTCCACAGCACTTGATTTTTTCGAGAGACTGGATAAAGAGACAAAAGGCAGTAAATATCTTCCGTCGTGGGTTGGAGAATTATATCTGGAATACCACAGAGGAACGTATACTTCCATGGCAAGAAATAAGAAGTATAATCGAAAGGCAGAGCTTGCTTATCAGGATGAAGAAACTTATGCGGCAATGGATGAATTGCTGACAGGGAATACATATCCGAAAGATGCACTTTATGATGCGTGGGAAGTAATCCTCAGAAATCAGTTTCATGATATTTTACCGGGGTCTTCCATTAAAGAAGTATATGACGATTCGAAAGCGGAATATGAGAAGATTTTTGCGGAAAATAAAGAGCTGAAAGCTGCTTCTCTTGGAAGTCTTGTAAAGAATATAGATGCACCTTTGCATGCAGTGATTGTGTTTAATCCGAACAGCGGTGAGGTTCCGGGAATTGTTTCTTTTAGCTGCCCGGAAGAAATTAAGAATCCAGTGCTGAAGGATCGCGGAAGTTCAGTGGCGGTTCAGAAAGTGGGAGATGTTTACATTTTTGCAGCAGCAGGTGTGCCGTCTAAGGGGTATAAAACTTATATTCTGGAGGATGGAGAAGAAAATGCTGAGAAAGTGCCGGAAGCATCTATGAATGTTTCTGTAAAGCATATGGAGAATGTCTGGTTTGCCATTGATTATAATGAAAAAGGGCAGTTTGCGAAAATTTATGATAAGGCAGCTAAGAGGCAGGTTTTAAAAGAAGGAAAAGCGGGAAATGTGATCATCAGTTATGAGGATCGCCCACATAATTATGATGCATGGGATGTAAATAATTATTATACGGAGAAATCCTGGGAGATTGATGATGTTTCTTCTATGGAAGTGACAGAGGACGGACCGGTCAGAGCGTGTGTAAGGATTGAGAGAAAGTATCTGGATTCTGTGATTGTGCAGGAGATTTATCTGTATCATGATATTCCGAGGATTGATATCAGGAATGTGATTGACTGGAGGGAACATCAGATTTTTGTCAAGGATTATTTTCCTGTGGATGTGCATGCGAATGAGGCGACATTTGATATTCAGTATGGTAATGTAAAACGCCCGACACATGCAAATACGTCATGGGATTTTGCGAAGTTTGAGGTGTGTCATCATAAATGGATGGATGTAAGTGAGGATGGATATGGCGTAAGTTTCCTGAATGACTGCAAGTTTGGTGTGAGTGTGCGCGGAAGTGAAGTAGGGCTTTCCATGCTGAAATCTGCGATTCATCCGAATCCTGAGGCAGATAAAGAACATCATGAATTTACCTATTCTGTTTATCCACATACAGAAAACTGGACAGATGCCAATACGGTTGCTCAGGCGTATGAATTGAATAATCCGATGACTGCTGTTGTGAAAGAGAATGAGGGTGGAAATCTTGCGGATGAATATTCTCTGTTTAAAGTTGATCGGGATAACGTGGTGATTGAAACAGTTAAGAAAGCGGAAAACGGGGAGGAACTGATCGTTCGTCTGTATGAGTGCTATAATAGAAGGACGAATGTGACTCTTATCTGTGGAGAAGAAATTGCAGATGCGGTTGAATGTAATCTTCTGGAAGAAGATGAAAAACAGGTATCTTTTGCGGATAATACCGTTTCTTTGTTGCTCAGGCCATATGAAATCAAGACTTTAAAGATAAAGCTGAAATAGAGTGAATCAGGGAAAATAACAGTAAAAAACTATATAAAGAAAGGGAAAACTGTATTTTCAGGAAAAAATACAGCCAGGGAATTTAATATGAGATATGCAGTAGCAATTGATATCGGCGGAACAAATACAAGGGTTGCACTTGTGAATGAGAATCTGGAGATTACGGACAGACAGCAGTTTGCGACAAATCCGGAGAATCCGGAGGAAACGCTGGGAAAGATTGCGGATGTGATCAAAGGGTATGACTGTGAGATCGTGGGTGCAGGAATGTCCTGCCCGGGGCCGCTTGATCTGGTGAATGAGAAGATTATTACACCTCCGAATATCAGAGGGGACTGGTATCATCTGCCTGTAGCACAGAAGCTGAGGGATATGATCCATATTCCGGTGTATCTGAATAATGACGGAAATCTGGCTGCGCTTGCGGAGTCTGTGGCAGGTGAGGGAAAGGATTACCGGTTTGTACAGTTTCTGACGATTTCAACAGGGATCGGAGCCGGGTTTGTGATTGATAAGGAGATTTTCCAGGGGGCTCATGGATGGGCGAATGAGGTGGAAAATACGATCATGATGCAGGATGGTCCGTCACATGGTACGATCCTTCCGGGTGGCATTGAGGCGATCAGCAGTGGGACAGCCATTACGACGAGAGCGAGAAATGCAGGGCTGGATGTAAAACATGCGGGTGAGGTGAATGCTCTGGCACTTGAAGGAAATGAAACTGCGCAGAAAATTATGACAGATGCGAAAGTTCATCTTGCCAATTTCATTGCGGCGATTTATAATCTTGTTGACCCGGATATTGTGATTCTGGGCGGCTCAGTAGCGATTAAGATAGATGGCTTTGTGCAGGAAGTGGAAGAACTGGTCAGGAGTAAGGTTTATGAGGCTCAGAGACCGTTTATCAAGGTGAGGAAATCTACATTGAGTGAGGACTCTGGCCTGATCGGGGCAGGGTATCTTGCTTTTTCACGAAGTGCTATAAAATAACAGGGTTATCTGACAGGGGGAGAAATCCTCCTGTACTGTTTTGAGAGGAATAGTGGCGTGGGATTATGAAGAAAATAATTATTAAAAACAAAAGAAAAATCTGGTTTTGGTTTCTGATGATTGTTTTTCTGATTTTTGCGTGCAGGGCGGCTTATGTTGCAGGCAACAGAACCGGCCGTATGAGGCAGATGGAAACAGAGCAGCAACAGCAGCAACAACAGCAGGAAACTGGCAGAGCAGGACAGAATGAACAGGAGGAAATATGCTGAATCAATTTTCAAGAACGGAGCTTCTTCTGGGAAAAGAGGCGATGAATAAACTGGAGAACTCCAGAGTGGCAGTGTTTGGAATCGGCGGGGTTGGCGGATATGTCTGTGAGGCGCTGGCGAGGAGTGGAGTGTATTCGTTTGACCTGATCGATGATGATAAGGTGTGTCTGACGAATCTGAACAGACAGATCATTGCTACCAGGAAGACGGTAGGGCAGTATAAGGCGGAAGTGATGAGGGACAGGATCCTGGAGATTAATCCGAAGGCGGATGTGCGGATTCATAAGTGTTTTTATCTGCCGGAGAATGCGGCTGATTTTGATTTTAGTGAATATGATTATGTCGTAGATGCGGTGGATACTGTGACTGCGAAGATTGAGCTGATCATGCGTGCGAAGGAGTCGGGGACTCCGATCATCAGCAGTATGGGTGCCGGGAATAAGCTGGATGCGAGTGCGTTTCGGGTGGCGGATATTTATAAGACGAAGGTGTGTCCGCTGGCGAAGGTTATGCGCAGGGAGCTGAAGAAGCGTGGCGTGAAGAAGCTGAAGGTTGTTTATTCTGAGGAGAAGCCGATCAGACCGATTGAGGATATGGCGATCAGCTGCAGGGCGCATTGTATTTGTCCGCCTGGGGCGAAGCATAAGTGTACGGAGCGCAGGGATATTCCTGGTAGTGTGGCGTTTGTGCCTTCTGTGGTGGGGCTGATCATTGCAGGGGAAGTGATTAAGGATCTGACGGCGGAGTGCAGGAGACAGGCTGATTAAGGCGGTTTTGGAAAGAAAAGAGATAGTCAGTCAAAGAAATTAAAAGTTTTAATGTTTGAAGATGTATATCATATCTGAAGGGTGTGGTGTACATCTTTTTTTGGGTAGCGGGATTGTCAGGGAGGGACGCGCAGAAAAATAGTTTATTTCGTGTGCATTTGCAGGATACTAAGATATTCTAAGCCGCCAAAAATCTGCTAAAACCATGAGAAAACAGAGCCAAACTCGCCTGCGGCTCAGACAGTGTCTCTGTTTTCTCATAATGCAGATTTTTGCCGGCTAAGAATATCTAAGTATCCTGCAAATGCACACGAAATAAACTATTTTTCTGCGCTGTGTACGGGATATGGGGTAGATTGTTACTGTGCACGAAGTGAACAGTAACGGTAGATTATTTTGGGGTTGGGGAAGGCGGTAAACGGTTGACTACACTGGGGTTTGCAAGTATAATGTTTTCTGGTGAATTGGCTGGAAATGTGAGTTGATTCGACTGATACAGAAGATTGAGTTTGAAAGATAAAAGGCAGGTTATATATGAAGACAATTAGTGTGGAAGAACTGGAGAAGATTGATTCTTCGGAGATTACGATCGTGGATGTGCGTCCGGCGGATCAGTATAGCAGAGGGACTTTTCCAGGGGCGATAAGTATTCCGATGGATGAGTTTGATGATAAGATGGAAACCGTAGGAAAAGAGAAGACAGTGTATGTTCTCTGCCATACGGGTGACAGAAGCCAGGAGTGTGTGGAGAAACTGACAGAGGCAGGATATGACGCTGTGAATGTTGATGGTGGATACCGTGCATATCTGAGACTTTCTCTGAGCCGTTTTATGGCGGATGATGCAGAGGAGAAGAAGAAAGAGAAGACAAAAGAGATTGAGCATAGTATTATTAAGACATTCAGAAAGACAATATGGAGACCGTTTACCAAGGCACTGAATGAATATCAGTTGATTCAGGAAGGGGATAAGGTTGCTGTCTGTATTTCGGGCGGTAAGGATTCCATGCTTATGGCGAAGCTGATCCAGGAATTACAGAGACATGGTAAGATTCATTTTGAGGCGGTTTTTCTGGTAATGAATCCGGGGTATAATGCGGATAACTGGAAAATTATTCAGGAGAATGCGAAGCTTCTGGGGATTCCGCTGACTGTGTTTGAGAGTAATATTTTTGATACTGTGGCGGAGATTGACAGGAATCCGTGTTATCTGTGTGCGAGAATGAGACGTGGTTATCTGTATTCTCATGCGAAGGAGCTGGGATGTAATAAGATTGCGCTGGGACATCATTTTGATGATGTGATCGAGACAATTCTGATGGGTATGCTGTACAGCGGCAAGGTGGAGACGATGATGCCGAAGCTGCACAGCCAGAACTTTGAGGGAATGGAGCTGATCCGTCCGATGTATCTGATCAAGGAGTCTGCAATCAAGGCATGGAGAGATACGAACGGGCTGCACTTTATCCAGTGTGCATGTCGTTTCACTGAGAACTGTGTAAGCTGTGGCGGTGGACGTGGTTCCAAGCGTGATGAGATGAAGGAGCTGGTTGCACAGTTTCGAAATACCAGCAGCGTGATCGAGACAAATATCTTTAACAGTGTGCGTGATATCAATCTTCGTACTGTTATGGGATATCATAAGGATGGAGAATATTATAATTTTCTGGATGATTATGATCAGCGTGGCAATAAGGGAAAAAAGGAAGATTTACCGGAAGACAGTTTGATGCAAGAGAATCCGGCAGAAGAGAGAAAGGAATCTGACCAGGCAGAGTGAATTTGTGTGGGAAAGATTGATACGAAAGCAGGAATGTGAAAGTAAGAGAGCAGGGATATATTATGGAAAATTCTTATGTCTTACAGTTACAGGAACCGAAATTTAAAGAGTTTTATTTAAGTTACAGCGGCTACGCACAATGCGGGCCGCTGCATTGTTATGGTCCGGCATCCAGACCGCATTATATTATTCATTTTGTGCTGAAGGGGAAAGGGATGTATCAGGCATCCGGACAGAAGCATTATCTGTCTGCGGGACAGGGCTTTCTGATCGAGCCGGGGACACAGACGTTTTATCAGGCAGATAAGGATGATCCGTGGAGTTATCTGTGGATTGGTGTTGGCGGAAGTAAGGCGGGAAGGTATATTCGGGATATCGGGCTGAACAGTGAGCAGTTGATTTTTCGGTCGGAGAGTGGAGAGAAGCTGAAGGAGATTGTGCTGGATATTCTGAAGCATACGGAGATGACGACGGCGAATCTGTTTTATCTGCAGGGGAGACTATATGATTTCTTTTCTGTTCTGGCGAGGGATGTGGTGATTGATTCTTATGTGGGAACGATGAAGGGAAAGGAATATGGTAAGGAGAGTGGATATATTAAGGAGGCCATGGCATTTATCAGGAATGAATATGCGAATGGGATTGGTGTGAATGAGCTTGCGCAGCATCTGAATGTGAGCAGGAGTTATCTGTATACGCTTTTTATGAAGGGGCTTAATATTTCTCCGAGGGATTTTTTGCAGAAGTACAGGATTACCAGAGCGAGGGAGCTGCTGGTTCTGACGGAATTATCTGTGGAGGCGGTGGGGACATCGTGTGGATATGGAACTGCGGAGAGATTTGCGAGGGCATTTAAACAGGAGATAGGGATGACACCTACGCAGTTCAGAAAGTATTACAGAAATGAGAACAGAAGAAATCTGGAAACGGCAGGGGATGAGCTGGAAAAACTGTTGAATGGATAAATAATAATAGACAGATTATGGTGGATGACATTTATGGGTTAACATTTATAGGTTAACATTTTGAGGGTTTTGATGAACATAATGCTATAACGTCGGAGAGTGACTTCTCTTATAATAAAGACAACAAAAAATGCGAAAGAAAGGGAGAAGTTATGAGCATTATTTTTCATGAGAGTTCAAAAACGTTTCATTTATATAATGGTGAGATCAGTTATCTGATGTGCGTCCTGCCGAATGGACATCTGGGAAATCTGTATTTTGGTAAGAGGATTCATGACAGGGAGGATTTTTCTTATCTGCTGGAGATGAAGAGAAGACCGATGAGTTCCTGTGTTTTTGAGGGGAATCGTAAGTTTTCCCTGGAACATTTGAAATTGGAGTATCCGGTGTATGGAAGTTCGGATTATCGTTATCCGGCTGTGGAGGTTTTGCAGGAGAATGGAAGCAGGATTTCGGATTTTGTGTATGTGGGCTATGAGATTATGGATGGAAAGCCGAAACTTCAGGGACTTCCGGCTACTTATACAGAGAGCGAGGAAGAGGCGCAGACGTTATGTGTGAAGCTGAAGGATGAAGTGACGGGAGTGGTTCTGGAACTTTTGTATACGATTTTTGCACAGGGTGGTATTGTGGCGAGAAGTGCGAAGCTGACGAATGAGGGTGAGAAGAGTGTACATCTGCTGAGTGCGATGAGTCTCAGTCTGGATCTCCCGGATAAGGAGTATGTGTGGATGCAGTTTTCCGGTGCATGGGCGAGGGAGCGTCATGTGAAGGAAAGAAAGCTGGAGCAGGGAGTGCAGTCTGTGGGAAGTATCAGGGGAAATTCTTCTCATCAGCATAATCCGTTTGTGGTTCTGAGACGTCCTTCTGCAACGGAGAATGCAGGGGAGGTTCTGGGATTCAGTCTGATTTACAGTGGAAATCACAGGATGCAGGCGGAAGTGGATACTCATGATACGACCCGTGTCACAGTGGGAATCAATCCGCAGAATTTTGACTGGAAGCTGGAGTGTGGAGAGAGTTTTCAGACTCCGGAGGCAGTGGTTGTGTTTTCTGATCAGGGATTGAATGGAATGAGCCAGACCTTCCATAAGCTGTATCAGAAGAGACTGGCAAGGGGTTACTGGAGAGACCGTCCAAGACCAATTTTAAATAACAACTGGGAAGCAACTTATTTTGATTTCACGGAGGATCGTCTGGTGGAAATTGCATCCAAGGCAAAGGAATGTGGAGTGGAGCTGTTTGTACTGGATGATGGATGGTTTGGTGCGAGAAGTAATGATTATGCCGGACTTGGAGACTGGGTGGCGAATCAAGAACGCCTGCCGAGGGGAATTAAAGGACTGTCAGAACGGATCGAGGATATGGGCATGAAGTTTGGCCTGTGGTTTGAGCCGGAGATGGTGAATAAGGATTCGGATCTTTACCGGGCGCATCCGGAGTGGATTTTGCAGACTCCGCAGAGGAATTCCTGCCATGGCAGAAATCAGTTTGTGCTGGATTTTTCCAGAAAAGAGGTTGTGGACTGTATTTATGAGATGATGTATCAGATTCTTTCCGAAGCAAAAGTTTCCTATATTAAATGGGATATGAACAGAAGTATTACGGAATGCTGGTCAGCGGCACTTCCGGCGGATCGTCAGGGGGAAGTGTTCCACAGATATATTCTTGGAGTTTATGATCTGTATGAGAGACTGAATACTGCATTTCCACAGATTCTGTTTGAGTCCTGTGCGAGCGGTGGCGGAAGGTTTGATCCGGGACTTCTTTATTATGCACCGCAGGGCTGGGCGAGTGATGATACAGATGCTGCGGAGAGAGTAAAGATTCAGTACGGAACGAGCATGTGTTATCCGATCAGTTCGATCGGAAGTCATGTATCTGTGGTTCCGAATCATCAGTTGAATCGTAAAACTCCGTTACATACGAGAGCAAATGTGGCTTATTTTGGGACATTTGGATATGAGCTGGATTTGAATAAGCTGTCTGAGGATGAGATTTTGGAAGTAAAAGCGCAGATCGCATTTATGAAAGAGTACAGGGAAGTGATTCAGTTTGGAAATTTTTACAGACTGAAAAGTCCGTTTGAGGGAAATGAGACTGTGTGGATGAGCGTCAGTGAGGATAAAAAGACGGCTCTGGTGTTCTGGTACAGGGAAAGAAATGTGGTAAATGCAGATTTTACCAGAGTGTGCCTGGAGGGGCTGAATCCGGATTTTCTTTATAAGAATGAACTTAATGGAACGGAGAATTACGGGGATGAGCTGATGAACCTGGGACTGATCACTACGGATTCTACAGCAGGTGAGCCGACAGATGAGGAAGAACTCTGCTCAGACTATGAGTCCAGAATTTATATCCTGAAGGCAGAGACGAATTGAGTGAAAAGTAATGGGAAAGAACCAATGACAGGCAAGGGGAAGAAAAAAGTATTATTAAGGGAAGTATTATAAAAGGAAGTATTATAAAAGGTATTATGAAAGAATAAGGAAGCTGCATGGCGGGGAGAACAAATTTTCTCTGCTATGCGGCTTCGTTTTTGTGGGTAATATTGCGGATTATCTGCTTCTATGCTATACTTCAACACAGTGGCCGGACGAAGTTCCTTTGTTTATCTGTATGATGAGTGAAGGTGGGAGTGAATGGAAAAACTTCGGCGGGTAGGAGAGAAAAGTAACGGAAAGGACGAAAGAGAGATGACAGCGAAATATGCATTTAAACAGTCAATTCCGATCATGGCAGGATATATTGTGCTCGGTATGGGATTTGGTGTTCTGCTGGAAGCGAAGGGGTATGGTGTGCTCTGGGCGATTGCCATGAGTGTGTTTATTTATGCGGGTTCTATGCAGTATGTTGCCATAGATCTGATCACCGGTGGAGCGTCTGTGATTGCTGTTGCATTGATGACGCTGATGGTGAATGCACGGCATTTGTTTTATGGGATTTCCATGTTGGATAAATATAAGGATACGGGAAAGTATAAACCATATCTGATCCTGGCATTGACAGATGAAACGTACTCTCTGGTATGCAGCGGGGAGATTCCGGATGGAGTTGACAGAAATAAATATTATTTTCTGGTGTCTTTGTTTGATCAGATTTACTGGGTGCTGGGAAGCGTGGCAGGTTCGGTGCTTGGAAGTGTGCTGAATTTTAACCAAATCAAGTAAGTCCCCTGCTTCAATTGCGAAAAGCAATAAGCAGTGGGTGGGGACTTGCTTGTATCAGGAGGCGTGCAAGCGCCTTCTGATAAACTGCGGAGCAGTTATTTGGTGTAGAGCCGCGTAGCGAAGCGGATTGCGAATATCCGCTTGACTAAAAAAGTATCTTTCCTGTGGAATGATTTATCATGCAGGAAAGATACTTTTTGTGCTTTTTAGCAGCGGTTTCTTTTATTTACGAAATAGTTCAGGATACCGCCGCCGATGATAATGACCAGTGCGACTGCTACGACTCTTTTGGCTGCTTCCTGAGGCATCTGGCTTTTGGAGCCGATGGAGTCGGAGTAGAAGGTCAGTGTATAGTTGATTTCGTGGGGAGTACCCATTGCGGTTGTGTCAGCGATGACGGGCATTGCTTCATCCATAGCCAGAACCGGGATTTCAAATTCGGAGTTTCCGCCTTCTTCATTGACCGGGAGATATTTTTCTCCATCGACGATCATGTAATCATAATTGGAACTGCTCCACTGGATATGAGCAGTGACTGCTCCGTCCTGTACTGTGATGAGTGTAGGAGAGGTTACGCTGGCTTTGCCGCTTCCGCCTTCCAGATCTACCTGAATCGAATATTCTCCGTCTTCTTTGTCCAGAGTAAATGCTTCCGGTGTGGATGTCCAGATGGATAAGCAGCATATAATGGCTGCAAAAACAGCAAAAATCTTTCTCATTTTTTATCCCTTCATTTCTTTAAAATTCAGTGTTTTTTATACTGCTGTGCACAGAGTGAACAGCAACATTTTTATCATCCCATACTTGAAAATAATTGTCAACACTTCATTGAAAAGCAGAGCATGTTTTAGTATAATAATGTTGTTTGCGGGTTTATATCCTGCCAGTTGTCTGGATAGGAAAAACAGAGATATGATATGCAGGCGAAGATACTACCCTTTAAAAAACAGATGACAACAGATACAAGGGACGTCCATGTATCTGCGCTGATAAAAATTTTATTTACAGGAGGATGTTAAGATGAGAGGAATTTTATACGGAGTTGGAGTAGGACCTGGAGATCCGGAGCTGATGACACTGAAGGCTGTGCGTATGATCAGAGAGAATGAGGTGATCGCAGTGCCGGGAGCAGATGTGCGTGAGACGGTTGCTTATAAGATCGCAGTACAGGCAGTGCCGGAACTTGCAGATAAAGAGCTTCTTCCTATCTATATGCCGATGACTCATGATAAGGAAGAACTGGAGAGAAATCATGAAAAAGGTGCAAAAGCACTGGAAGCAGTACTGGATACAGGAAAGAATGTAGTGTTCCTTACACTGGGGGATCCGACGATCTATTCTACGTTTACTTATGTACAGAAGAAAGTCGAGGCAGACGGGTATGAGACAGCACTGGTAAGTGGAATCACTTCTTTCTGTGCGACAGCAGCGCGTCTGAATATTCCGCTGACAGAGTGGAATCAGCCGCTTCATGTGCAGCCGGCGGTTCATCGTCTGGACAGTGAGCTTGACCAGCCTGGAACTTATGTGCTGATGAAATCCGGTAAGAAGATGAATCAGGTAAAAGAGATTCTGGCAAGAAGCGGAAGAGAAGTGCGCATGGTGGAGAATTGCGGCATGCCAGAGGAACATATTTATAACAGTGTGGAAGAAATCCCGGATGATGCCGGTTATTATTCACTGATTATTGCCAAGGAGAAAGCTGAAAAAGAATGATAGAAACCAGAAATCTGACAAAAACTTTTGACAATTTTACAGCAGTAGATTCGCTGAACCTGAAAATTGAAAAGGGTGAATTTTTCGGATTACTGGGACCGAACGGTGCATAGATATATAGACAAAAATTGCTAAACAGCTAATGTAGATTTAGATAGTGAGGGTAGTGTATAAACACGTCCCTCTTTTTTAGATGTGTTTTGATTGTTTGAGATAAAGTCTAACAATCTTTTATGCTGGTCTGCAAAATTAAACTTAATTGTAATTTCGTTGTTTTCGTGGATATAGATTGTATCAATCAATTCAGCTAATATTCCACGGTTTAACTCGGTTATGTTCTTATGTTTCAAGAACATTTGTAGGTAAGGGTCATTATTGCCTACGCCTTTTGAGGAAAGCTCAATCTCGGCTTTAAGATTGACAATCGCATTTTTCATGCTGTCTGCCTTTGCTTCAAATTTGGCTTTCATTCTTACATATTCAGCTCTGGTAATCTCGCCACACTTCCAGTCCATATACAAATTGTCTATGACATTAGTAATCTTTTCAAGCTCATGTTCTTTGGTTTGTAATTGCTTTGTCAATCGCAAGGACTGGTTACATACAGCTTCTTGCTTATTGATTTCTGTGATTACCTCTGCCATGTTACAAACAAGAGAAATTTGTACTTGAATTGCATTGAGTACGGCTTCTGTCAAATCTTCTAATGAAATGCTATGACGGCTACACTTATCTTTATTTTTTAAAGCATAAGTAGAACACACATAATAAGTATATTCTTTGGTTTCTCCGTTTGCCATGTTCTTTTTGTTGGTTTTCTTTGTCATGCTCTTATCACAATCTGCACAACGTAGGAAACCAGAAAACAGATAGACATTTCTTTTTGTAGGAGCAGTACGGGTATCACGTTGAGATAAAGACTGTGCCATTTCAAAGGTTACTTTGTCAATAATAGGTTCGTGAGTATTCTCTACGATAAACCATTCACTCTCTGGCGTTGCTATCGCTTTATGAACCTTATAGCTGATTACTCGCTGTTTCCCTTGTACCATATCTCCGATATACATTCGATTACTTAAAATTCTAGCTATCGTTGAAATGCCCCACATACCGTCATTCTTTGCTTGATTAGGTGTTTTGAGGTTCAAGCCTTGACTGTGTTTGTAGTCCATAGGTGTAGGTACGCCTAATTCGTTCAAGTGTCTTACAATACCGATTTTACTCATACCGTCCTCTACATACCAGCGGTAAATATCCCGTACCACTTGTGCAGGGACTTCATCAATGATAAGGCAATTTTTATTTGTTGGGTCTTTCTTATATCCATAAGGAGCGAAAGCCCCGATAAACTCGCCATTACGACGTTTCATATTAAAGGTACGTCGAACATCATTAGAAGTTCTTGCTGAATAACGGTCATTCATCAATCCCGTAATCGGAACGTCCATACCGTCTGTAATCGACTCTGGATTTTTGTAAGTGTCAAATGACGGACTTCCCAGACAGATAAATCTTGTGTTATAAAGTGGAAAAAGTTCTTCCAAATAATAACCTTGATCTGCATAATTTCTGAATGTTCGTGCTAATGTCTTGCAAATAATACAATTCACAAGACCAGCTTTCACATCATCAATCATGCGGATAAATTCAGTTCTTGCGTCATCAGTTGTACCGCTGATACCGTCGTCGATATAAATATCCACAAGGATATATTCTTCTTCAAAGAAATTTTCCAAGTATTCACGGATAATCTTTTTCTGGTTCGTAACACTTAAACTTTCGTCGTTGCCGTCGTCCTTTGATAATCGGATATATACGGCAATTCTCCATACCATGTGATTTTTGCTATTTGATTTTTTAACTTTTCTAACTCTCGGCATATTGATTTCTCCTATTAGAAAAGTCATTTATCACTCTTTTATTATACCATATTTCGCCCATTTTTTCAGTAACTTTTTAGGCTCTTGAAGTAATTTATCAAGCAAAAATCAAGCGTTGGAGCATCCTCGTTAAACACGACTTTTACAAGTGTTTTACCACATAAGAAGCAGTAGGGATTGTTTAATTCCTCTATGCAGGCAGATAGACGTTCTGTGTTGGAAAGAGCCTTGTCGGTATTGATTGACTTGACCGCTTCCAAATAATCGGAACATACTGTTGTCTGCTTATTTCCTAAATCATTCAATAGATATACCCCCTTTGCTTTGCTGTTTAGCAGTTTTTACTTATATATAAGCAGGCAGACGGCTTTGGAAAGCTCCGTTAGTATCTCAACTATTCCCATTCTTGTGGGCAGAACCGCACCATGCGGACGTATCATTATTCTGTGAGGATAGGTCGTGGCAAAACGACTTTTCCAACAGTCGCTCTCGGATCACTGCGTGGGTCGCTCGCTTTCTTTTGAAAAGGTCGTGGCGTACAGTCCCCGTGGCTCTCTATCTCACAAACGTATCTGTCTGCTTTATTCAGTTGTCAAAGAGCTGTGGCGAAAGCGTGTTGCTTTCATGTAAAAGCAGGGGCAGAGCAGGAAAGAGGGGATTGAACAAATCATGCTCTGCGGTTACTGCTGGTTATTCTTCGGTTTCTAAAGGAATATCAAAGTCCAAAATCATTTTGATAAGTGCTTCTCTGATACGTCCTTTTAATTCCATGTCTACGACTATGCAGACATTACCATATTTGTCGTAGAACGGACGCAAACAACATTTTGATATGTATGGGTCATATAATGCCAGTATCTTTTCAATCGCATTTACGTTGCCGTCCACAGCCGACGAAATAAGGTAAAATGACGGGCGTGTGTTATTCATCATTCGTGTTCTCCTTTAATTTTTTCTTGATTACTTCAAGTGAGTTCTTCCTACTTCGGAACGACGTTGAACGGTTAATCTTTAATCTGTCGCCGATTTCTGTATCGCTCATGCCTAAGAAGAAATACATCAACAAGATTTCTCTATCTTTTTCAGACAGATACTTAATCGCTTCTGCTAAATCATCATCAAGGACACGAACCTCAATACCACATACATCAAAGGCGGTATAATCGCTTTCGTATTCGTCCCAGACTGCCAGCTTTTCCACGACGATTTCTGGAAGTTCACAATAGGAAATTTCCTTATTTCTTCGTCGCTTTAATTCTTTGCGATAATTACGGACAATGCCTTTTACTACACGCTTGAGCTTGCAGTCAAATTGACATTGTATTGTCTTTTGGAAGTCCGACGGTTTCATATCATCACACCCCCTTTCCGTTATGACGTGAAAAGTGTTTATCCCTCTTTCCGCACCATATCTGTACAGCAAGGTGTGATTTGTTGCATGAATTTGAAAAAAAGTGAAAAAATTTTTTCGGGTACAAAAAAAGCCCGCACAAAACATATAGTCTGTACGAGCTATTAAAGCTGTGAGATATTCAGTTGTTGATAAAATGCTATTAGGTAGCGTATGACCGTATAAGATTATGCTTAAAACTTTCCATAATACAAGCCCCCTTACAGCACTTGATTTCTATTAAACTTTTGTTTTTTTTGTAATCTTGTAAATATATTCTTCTGGAGTAGGGCGTTTATTTCCAAAATACTTTCTGAAATTTGCCTGCACTTCTGGGTCGGTGCTGTTCATAGCTTCATCAATCGTTGCTTCAATATCAGCTCGAACATCAGCCAATGATACACCGCCAGCTTTTGCACCAGCTTTCAATGCTTTTTTAATATCTCGTTTTTTTAGTCCTATCATAATTCAACCTCTTTCTAATTGTGTAAACGTTTCTTAAATAAAACTAAAGACACAAGATAAAACGTAATTGTTAATCCTACACACCATATTAAAGCAATTATAAATACCTTAATATCTAAAGGATTTCCTAAAAAGGCATTTCGCATAGTATCTATAATGGGAGTCATAGGTTGATATTCTGCAAATACTTTCATAATTGAGGGTAATGTTTCGGTTGGTACAAACCCAGAACTTAAATAGGGAAGTATGATTGCTATTGCTGATAATGAACTTGCTCCCTCTGCACTGTTTGTTATTACCCCGACAATAACAGCCAACCATGATAATACAGATATTATCCCAACTAATAATATGAATACAATTCCTATGTCTGTTATATGGAGTGACGGACGAAAGCCAAGTAATATTGCTATCAATACTACAACAACTGTACTTATAATACTCCTTATGAAAGCCTCTAAAATATGACCATTCAATATTGAAATTTTATTGATAGGCAATGTACTAAACCTTGTAACAATGCCACTTGTTACGTCTTTATTTACCATAATAGCGGTTGTAGAAGAACCTTGAGCAATGCATTGTAATAAAATTCCCGGAACGATAAAATCTACATAAGAAATACCCTCAATCTGAATAAGGTTACCGAAAAGAGAAATAAATAGTAACATCATTAGTGCTGGTAGAATAATACTGGTTAAAAAAGTATCTGGGTTTCTTTTCGATAAAAGTAAACAACGTCCTGCCATTGTAAAAGTATCATTATACCTTTTAGTCTTTGACTTCATTTGATTTTCCCTCACTTTCTTCAATCATGGATAAAAACACATCTTCTAAGGTAGGTGCAAGTTCTTTAAAGTTTTGAATAGAAATTTCACTCGTATATAACATATAGAATATTTTAGACAATGTATCTGCTTTTCCGTCAGTAAACACAATAATGCTATATTCTTCTGGAGTTATGGAAACTTTATAATCTTTCATCAACAATATAGCTTTCTCAAATTCTTCTGAATTTTCAAATGTAAATTGTACTTCTCCTTGTGGGAGATATGCTTTTAATTCCTCTGGCGTTCCCTCTGCGATGATTTTTCCATTGTCCAATATGCCGATTATATCTGCCAGTTGTTCTGCTTCTTCTAAATATTGAGTAGTTAGAAAAATCGTTACACCAGACTTGTTTAAATCTCTAATTATATTCCACATACTATGACGACTTTGTGGGTCTAATCCAGTCGTTGGTTCATCTAAAAAAATAATTTTAGGATTTCCGATCAAGCTCATTGCTATATCTAGTTTTCGCTTCATTCCACCAGAATAAGTAGATACAATACGGTTTGAAGCCTTTGCTAATTCAAAATATTCTAACAAATTATCAGCCGTTTCCTCTGGCTTTGATAAGTGACGTAATTTCCCCATAATAATGAGATTTTCTTTTCCTGTCAAACATTCATCAACAGCGGAAAACTGCCCAGTCAAACTAATCACTTCATGTACTTTTTGCGGATTATCAAAAACATTATATCCCTCAATTTGAACTGTACCATTATCTGCTTTGATTTGTGTTGTTAATATACGAATAGTTGTTGTTTTTCCAGCACCGTTTGACCCTAATAAAGTATAAATAGTTCCTTTAGGTACAGAAAAAGTTACATTGCTCAAGACCTCTTTATCTTTATACTTTTTCTTCAATGCCGATACACATATTGAATACTTAACTTTTTCCATAATAATATCTCCTTTACATTATAATACCGAACAAATGTATGTATATATGCTTTTTAAATTGCCTATTTCTAGGCAATTTCTTACAACTATTCAAAATAAGGCAATGCAGTTATTTTTTCGTCTATTTCTTCATTTAATAAAGGCAATCCCATTTTTTCAAGCATTTCTTTTATGCAATAAAATCTGTTTTGTAATTCTTCTTTATTAGCTGGAAAGATAGACGGTATTAACCAAATATCCATTAACACTAAAAATTCTGCAAGTTCTTTTTTATATTGTGTTTTAATAGACCCGTCATTTATTCCTTCTTCTATAAATAATTCCCAATATGGACATAAACGACGACGGTTTGTTTCAATCATACGAGCTAATACATGAGGATTTTTCAACATGGGAATAGCTTGTTTCGTCAATTCTATCTGTTTTTCATCAGATTGATTTAATATGATTGCCATTCTCATTTTTTGAAGTCCGTTTAAATCTGTTCGAGCTTTTACTTTCTCAAAAGGATTATTGTTAAAAAACATCTTATCTCCTAGTGCGTCCATGATTTCTTCTTTAGACTTAAAATGATGATAGATTGCCCCTTTGCTTAATCCGCCTAATTCATCAACAATATCTTGAATTGTTGTTTTATCATATCCTTTTTCAAGAAACAAACGTTGAGATACATCTAATATTTTTTCAACCGTTATTTCAGGATATTTATTTCTCGCCATACATACACCTCTTTTACATTCGTTCTGTATGTTTATTATATACCCCTATGAAACGATTGTCAACGTTTTCATACTATCCGTATGTATTTCTTATAGAGGGGGGTAAATCCCCCTCCAAATCAGTTTCATCCTACAATCTTCCAGTTGCTATCCTTATGTAGCACAAGCTCATACTGCGATACCTGCGTCGCTTTTGTCTGATTATCAAGGAATTTTACGGCAACCTTGACTTTCACATTGTCCTCGTCCTTTGTAAAGATAGGGTTTACCAGTTCAGAATAAAGGTAGTCTCTGCCGATAGGTTCAAGCACATTTCCCGATACATAATAAGCAAGCTCTTTTTCTGTGGCTGTCGGGTAGAGCTTAAAGAATGTTTCCAAAAATGCGGTAGCGTCATTGACGGTATCAGCGTCTACACTTGCGTCTGCTTCTGGTGTCTTTGGCTCATAGTCTGATTTCTCGATTGCTGGTGCAAGGGTAGGGTTCTGAACGATTACCATATCCCCGTCAGCGTCTACATGGACTTTTACAGTATAGGTCGCTTTCACGTTGCTTGTCTGTTCTCCCTCTTTTATCTGCTGATCTACTTCGTAGGTAGCAGATAAAGTGTCTGTTCCCGACTGTTCGATATGCCACACAATCACATCTGTAACTGTGGAGCTGGTCGGTATATCGGTTCTGATTGTATCTATATTCAAGTCCTGCAATTCCTTTGTCAGATAACCGTTGATTGCCTGTGTCCTTGCTTCAATCGCTTCTTTGCTGTTATTCCATGTGTAATAGGACTTCGCAAAGTTCTTCACGAAATTTTCTATCCCGTTGGTGTCCTGCAAGCGAAGTTCAATGATTTCTTTTTCATGGGTCGTGTGCTGGTCGATAGCGGTGAAATTCTTATACACCCCAAAACTCACGCTTGCGATAAGCACCACCCACAACGCAATCACGGTTTTCTTATGTGTGCCTACTTTGACAGTACGTACCTTTTTTTCTTTTGGTTCTTTGATAGTTTCTGTCTGTTTCTTATTCTTCTTAAACATATTTTTCAAGTCCTTTCTATTGTTTTACTCGTCCTGCACCGATTAAGTGCTGTTGCCAGTAACTACTACTTAGGTCTACATATCCTATCGGGTCGCCTGCATGGTACATCTGGTTATTTCCTACATAGA
>SKEG01000615.1_pt1 | contig 35505 bp, 54 predicted proteins | sample 4826631 | NCBI WGS metagenome assembly SKEG01 (sample SAMN11008815, study PRJNA524170) | human gut metagenome | biome: Human fecal sample; material: Feces; isolation source: fecal sample from pouch patient p26, p34, p50 | host: Homo sapiens | place: Israel: Tel-Aviv | collected 2016-11-02
GGGAAAACGAAGCTCTGCTGGCAGCGAATGAACTGGGGAAAGATAAATTCGAAATCGTCACGCCGAGTGAGTCTATCCTCGCAGAGCCAACCGTGTCGGTGGTCAATAAAGTGGTCGAGAAAAAAGGCACCAAAGAGGTGGCGGAAGCCTACCTGAAATATCTCTACTCGCCAGAAGGTCAGGAAATTGCCGCGAAAAACTACTACCGTCCGCGCGACGCTGAGGTGGCGAAAAAGTACGAAAATGCGTTTCCAAAATTGAAGTTATTCACCATTGATGAAGAGTTCGGCGGCTGGACGTGTAGCGCGGCGATTTTTTTTGCACAAAAACGCGATAAATTTTGCACTGTCGGAAGGTGCCAAAAAGACACATTCTGCACAGTGCAAAAATGAACGCAAAGAGTGTTTACTGATGCTCTTGCTGAGCCGGATAACGTTTGTAGAGAGTCGACAGGCCGACTCCATATTTGAGAGCTATATCACGATGTGAGCAGCCGGACTTAATTTCCCGTTCAAACGCATCCCAGTGCTCATTAGTGAACTTAGGCTTACGTCCGCCAATCCTCCCCTTAGCGCGGGCAACCGCTAACCCCGCCAAAGTGCGTTCACTATTCAGATCAGACTCATATTGTGCCGCAGAGAGAATATTACGGAAGTTATAGCGCCCACTGGCGGTACTCAGGTCAACGCCATCAGTAATAGAACGGATGTTAACATTGCGTTCTGCGAGGCTCTGAAACGTCAATAATGCGTGCAGCACATTGCGACCGATACGATCCAGCTTCCAGATGACCAGCTCGTCACCGGGTTCAAGCATCTCAACCACTTTCTTCAAAATTGGTCGGTTCGTCTTACGGCCAGAAGCCTTTTCCTCAAAAATTAACTTACAGCCAGCAGCTCTGAGCGCCTGCATCTGAAGCTCGGTGTCCTGATGGTTACTTGATACTCGTGCATACCCAATAATCATAAAGCGATCTCCTGCTTATCCTTCTGTTCGTCAGTAGAACCAGGTTATCAGAGTTTCACTTTTGACGAAGAGCTTCGCTGACATTAAAAATCTCAATCCACAAAAGGTTGGTTTGGGAGAAGCGGCTAAAAGGAATGTAGGGACAGGGGCGAATCAGATACCTGATATGGGTAGCTTCACGCTTTCTGTTTCAGGTACTGGATATCAAAAATTACCATCAGGTTTTATTCTTCAGTGGGGCTCAATCGGCGCACCAGGCATTGCACAGGATGTAGTAACCCATTTCCCGATTGCATTTCCAAACAGATGTCTGCGTGTTTTGGTCTCACAAGACTACACACCAGATAGCGGGGCTGTTGGTTATATTGCCTGTGCAGGTTTTAGTCCCGACCCGGTTAAATTTATATCCAGAGCCAGTACTCCTGGCCTCGGCGCTTCATTTTTAGCGTTAGGCTGTTAATTTAGCTATATGGAGTGAAAAATGAATTACATATATTCCGCGACTACAAACTCTTTCTATCCGCTGGAGATGAAAGAGGATTACACTCAAGCTGACTCATGGCCAGATGATGCTGTTGAAGTCGATGAGCAAGTGTATATTGAGTTTTCCGGATTACCGCCGAAAGGAAAAATCCGTATCGCTGGAGAAAATGGTTTTCCTGCATGGTCTGAAATTCCACCACCAACACATGAGGAACAAATTGCTGCAGCCGAACTGGAAAAGCAGCAATTGATTAATCAGGCCAACGATTATATGAACAGTAAACAATGGCCTGGTAAAGCGGCTATTGGTCGTCTGAAAGGTGAGGAACTGGCGCAATATAATTTGTGGCTGGATTATCTGGACGCACTGGAACTGGTTGATACCTCCAGTGCTCCAGATATTGAATGGCCTACGCCTCCGGCAGTTCAGGCCAGATGACATCCGGCGCGGTGCTGGTATCTGTTACCGTCACCGCGTCAATGTAATCCAGCACAGCGTTAAGTCTGGTTGTTTCTGCCTGCGTCAGTTTACGTCCGGCCTGTAATTTCAGCTGAATCAGACTAATGGAAGCCATTGCTGCATCAATCAGTGACTGGCGCTGTGCTTCTGCCGCTTCTACTGCGGCGCTATGCTGTGCCTCGGTATCCGTCACCCATTTCTCACCATCCCATTTATCGTATGGCGTTAACGGTGAAAGCGTGACATAACCGTCTTTGATGGCACCGATATAATCCACTGTAACAGCAGCACCATTTTCGATTGAGTAAATAGTCTCATTGCGATGGTCTTCTTCATTGCTCCATCCCTTACCTGTAAATACTGCCACTCTTCCCGGAATGTTTTCGCCAGGGTCAATATCAGTGGAACTGGCGGGCATACTTACGCCAGTATTAATATATTCATCAGACCAGCCAGTATATTCATTCGTTACTGCATCATAATAAAAACAACGCATATCGCCCGGCACTGTAGCCAGCCCATTTTCATCAAAAACAGGTTTCATTATTTAGCCCTCACCAGAAAGTTAAATGCAATATTTCGCGGTCTGACTGCAACAAAATTCACACCATCACCCACAGAGTTACTGGTGAAATTAAATCGTGAAAATCCTGGCTGATTTCCGGCGATGCCATCATGAAAGTTAATTGCGTGTCCCGCACCTTCGCCTATATTCCCGGCAAACTGAGAAAAGTTTGTAGCGTTCTGCCAGCTTAATAATTCGCGACCACCGTCTACACCTCGCCCGTCATCCCAGACACGAATGAAATCACCGCGTGCGTCAGGTAATGCCAGCGCCGGAAACACTTTCGCCAGCACAGGGTAATCAGTGGCAGAAAATTTCGCCCCGTTGAACTTCAAAAACACCATACTGGACCAGCTGTCGATTACAGTATTTGGCATTGCAGCGGACGGCCAGAAGAACGGAACGCCAATAGCTGGAGCACCTTCTCCCAAACCAAGATTTTCGAGAGCCGTTTTCACGGTGCCATCCGATTTGATATCGCCAAACGGATTTGAGCGACTCAGTAACAGCGCTTTTAGTGCTGTTAATAACTGGTTTTGTTTAGAAGGATCAACATTAATACCGGCAGCGTTCAGGACAGTAATAAGCTCCGACTGCGCATCTCTGACAGCCCCCTGCACGTTATTCAGATGCTCAGCATCAACAATGGTCCCCAGCTCACCTGTGAGCGGATTACCATCATGGAAAAGATTATCCGGCGTCTGCACCGGTGGCATTAAGGGCCGCATTATTCATTCTCCTGATATGCGAAGTAGCAAAATGTATGGGCTGGTTTGAGATCACGGAAGACGTCTTCAATAATCGGATCACCAAACGTTGTCAGGCGCTCACCTGCAGCTGAACTGCCTGAGCGAAAGCGATAGGATTGAGTTCCTGAGTTCTGAATATTGACGCGCCAGACCCAGATAATGTCTTCAACCCAGAGGCGATCACCGGCGCGGCCAACTCCCGCCCTGAAAGGTTGCGGTTCATCAATTGTGATGATGTAGCCAAGGTTGCTTGCCAACTGAGTAAAGTACGGAATACTGAGACCACCGACTTCAGCCAGTTTAGCCAGTACACGCTGCTGGCGTTGCTGGTATGTCGCACCTTCAGCAGGAGTAAGGTCCAGGACGCGTTCCCAGTCATACAAAAGGCTGCGTGCATAAAATGGAGTAACTCCACCTTCAACAAGCCCTGCAGACGCATCGAGAGTCTCAAAAACACCTGATTCAGATCGCAATGATGCATCAAGCAGAGGCTGGCCCGGGCTGTACGAAACAAGTGGCAGCAGACGATTTAACAGCGTGAAGTAGCTCATAGCAGCTCTACCTCAACGTTTCCTAATTTGAGCCATTCGACTTTCGTGGCATCGATTATCGGTTGAATATTTGCCGATGGTGTAACGATGTCATAGTCGGTAATACCCGGAATTAGAGAAATCAATGTCCCCGCCTGGCTGCGAATAAAAGCCACTCCAGGCTCTCGGCGCGAGTCATCGTCCTCCAGCGTTCCGGCGACAGCCTGTTTGGCTGCTGCGAGGGTGATGCCCTCCAGTGATACCTTCACGAGGACGTCAAATGTACGGATGACAGGTATGAGCACCAGCGTGTTTTTTGCTGTAACAGGCCGGACATCGTCAATGTGAGCCTGCACCCTGTCGATCACATCCTGAGATGGCAGCCCACCTGCAGACGTGATCACAACATCAACGGTACCCGGCCCCCGCCGCAAAGGGTAAACATATGCGGCGGATACGCCTGATACCTCAAGCGCCCAGCGTTTGTAATCATATTTATTGCCGCCTGCAGGAGGTCGGCGGATGATTTCAAGCAGACGAGCAAGCAGCTCTGCATCCGTTTCCTCATCTGTTCCGCCAGTCATCAGGCCTACTGTCACTGTGCTGTCAAACCCATCAGGTGTTGTGGTCAGTGTGGCCGATGTGACGGAAGTGGTGTTACCAGTGGTTCCGGCCAGAGAAGACACTGCGTTTACCGATGATTTTCCATCTGACCCGACAATAATATCTTCGGTTGTTGTCCACGAAACACTGTCGCGTTTGAACACAAGACCGGCAGCGGCCACCGCTCCTGGTTCGCCGGTAAACGTGGCAGGCCCGGAGGCGCTGTTGGCTGCTTTTTTGCTTAAACCACGTAAACGGGCGTGCAGATAGAGGAATTCCGAATCAGCAGTATCCGGAAAGATCTGACGGACTATCCATCCCTGATGCTGATAAAGCCCCTCGGCAACACTGGCTACACTCGATGCCCGGATGTACCAGTCGCTGTCCGGGCCCAGCGTATCATCTGACAACTGCAGGAGATTTTTGATATCCCGCAGAATGTCAGTGCGTATTTGCGCGGCATTTTTGGTAATGAATGGCATCAGCTGACCTTAACCGGATATTTCCAGGTCTGCGGCGTTCCGCTCGCAGACGTGACGGTGATATGAAGCAGCATCCAGCCTTTTTGCCAGTGCTCTGCAGTAACGGAAATGGACTGGGCGCGACCGTCGTCAATAATCGGTTGCAGGGCCTGCCGCGAATACTGCACCGCGAGTTGTTGAACGCGAGACACATCCTTTTCGCGGCGGAGTGTATGCAAAAGAGAGCCCAGAGTTGGATCAGCCCACCATGAGCCAAGGGGCGTCATCAGCCGTAAGTAGACGGCATTCGCTAAAGAGTCTGAGCTGTCGCCGGTATAATCGCCGGTCGTTGGATCAATCAACATTTCCATGCCGTAATACTACCGGCATGGAAATTTAAATTATCGGTGAAGGGGTTCAGTGGGTATTGCTTTTGAAGGAGAACTTACGTTACCACAAATTACATTTGCTGATTAGGTTTCTGCGTTGTGCCTGCATCACCGCCGTGGTCGTGGTCGTGACCGTCATAAGTCTCACGCATGGTGTTCAGCGTAGACTTGCCGTCAGCGACTTCATTACTGCCTTTCAGCAATGGTGTATCAAAATCTGCCCGCTCTGAGGCTGTGGTTTTATACGTTTTGGTATTAACAATATGTTGTTCGGTATTCACCGTGTGCTTTTTAGTATTAACGATATATTCATCGCAGTTTACTTCAATTATTTTTCCGCGCTTCAGAATAATGTTGCTTCCTTCATCCGAATAAATGGCAAGCTCACCACTTTTCAGGCTCTTTAGCCTGTATGCAGCGTGTTCCGTGGCAATCACCACGCTATGACTGGTGCGCCCGTTAAGCGGGAGCACAATGGCTTTAGTCCCCCTGGGCGGGTTGGATGTAAAACCGTACTGCTGAAACATCTCCACATCCTGCAAAGACTCAGTGGCCAGACCTTTACCCTGAATGGTCTGAATATCACCACCGCTGTTAACCCTTATTAAAACGCCCCTGAAGGCCTTTCTTATACGGTTTAACGCCGTGTTAATACGAGAGTCAATTTTGTTCCACATCGATAATCTCCAGCTCTTTATTTACTTTGGCGCGACGCTTACGTGATTTGCGTTTTTTCGGATAAGCATCCGGTATCCATATTCCATCCTCTTTGAGCCGCAGGGTGGTAATGGTGTTGTCTGGACGACCACCTGAAAACTCTCTTCCCATGAGGAAGTAAATGTCATCAATGCCATGTGGCTCGCTTCGGACACGAATACGCTGGCCCGGTTGCCATAACTGACCGTTCTCCATGCGATGGCCTTTAACAATTACTGTCAGATCAAACCCGTTCAGACGGGCGTCAGCCATGGCCTTTCTCGCGCGATAATCAACCTGCGCCTGATTATCAGCATCACCAGCAACCATAATCTGCGGACGATAGAAAGGTACGGTACTGTCGCGAACGGTACTACGTAAGCCATGAAAGCCATTCTCTGCAGAGCCGGTGCTGTCATAAATTGCGTCGGCATCATCATCGTCTTCAGCCTCAGCGCTCTGATCATCAACGTCAATAACTTCCAGTCTTCCTGACTTTTTCCCCTGGCCGTGTCCCTGTGCCAGCATTGTCAGTTCAGAGAACGCACCGGTAATGGATGACCGGTCACTGAGATCGAGGACATTATTTCCCCGACCGTCACGATTCAGAACAAGCGTGGCTACAGGGTCTTTTGTGTAATCCGGCCCTCCAATTACCAGCGTGCCATCTGGCTCAAACCATGGCCATAACCCGCGTGCAGCAGCTGCACGCTCAAGGGTATCCCACGCACGTTCTCCGGGCTCCACGCTGACCTTGTCATTACGCAGGGATGACTCAGCCTCGATGCGGATGTTCGTTATCCCCAGCGGTCTGACAACCTGGGCGATCACCTCTTCAAGACTGAGCTGGCGGGAGGTAAAAACGGGTGAAGCGCAGTCAACAAGCACGGCTGCACCATCGCGACCGGAAAGAGATAAAGAAACCTGCTGACGGGATACCCGGCGCTGAACCACATCCACCCGACCGGACATGACAACATCATTACCCACCCTGACCAGCACCGGCACACCACGTTTAATGGCCGGAGGGAAAATACCATCAGGCAGCCCAAGCGTTACGCTCCATGCATCGGAGGGGATCAGAAAATCGGAGTCAATCTGATAGCGGCTCCATGCACTATGGATTTTGCCATCAATAACCAGGCTCACTGTATTCTGCGAATCTTTATCTTGAGTAGGCATTCAGAACGTCACCGGCTTTGATATTGTTAGGATTACGTAGTGTCGGATTGAGACGCAGCAACTCGGCGGCGCGCGTGTAGTCCTCATACCACAGGTGGGCCAGCAAATGCAGGTTTGTGTCGGACAATACCACTCGCGTAGTCAGTGGTGGTCTGCTGGTAATAACCGCTGAGCCCAGCTCCTGAACGGTCAGGGCGATATCCTTGAGACCTTCAACCACGGGTTGCCAGGTCACGCCACCAGGTGTTTCACCGGCACTCAGGTTTTGCGTATCAGCAGCAAAGGTGTCCCGCGTCTGGTCGATTGCCTCCTGAATGGCCGTCCTGGTGTCGTTGGTGATCTGCTCAATATCAACGGGAGACAGAATATCGCTGATGCTGCTGTCACTGAGTATGTCGGAAGCATCAAGTGCCAGCTGGATTGCAACCTGAGTTTTTACCGCCGTTACCAGCTCGGTAATATCCGAGGTTGATGAGCCTGCCGGAACGGCAACAGCAACCGTTTTTTTCCCGGTCACTATCTGCTGAGGTAATGCGGCCACATCCTGCAGATTGTTACGGCCATTCTTCCAGTCGGCCATCACGATGCCTGCTGTGCCGGAAACGTCTGAGGACTGTGAATAGCTTCCTGGATTATTACTGACACTTGATTTGGACTGAAACGACGTCAGACTCAGCGCACTCTGCAGGTCATTCATGAACGATTTTGGGTAATTAACAAAATCCGAGGTGGTACTGACAAATCCCGTCAGTTCCCCCTTAAGCACGGTCACCATATTCAGCGTCGTGGTTGCCAGCGATTTCGCTTTTTTCATCCACTTTTTCGCTGTACGCAGAGGCGAGAGAATATTGTCGATGGCCGTCTGGGCTTTCTCCAGAGCGGATTGCGCCTGGTTGAAAACGATATCAGCTTTCGACAGCGGGAAATCGCTGCCAAAGAAAGGCAGATTAAGTCCCCCCTGGATAAAGACCACTTCGACAACGCAGTAATCAACGTTCTCCGCTTCATGCGATGCCTGATACTCAATGCACTGCATGCCCGTCATGGAGCCGAAAACGGGATGAATTAATTCTGCGCTACCGCGAGTATCCAGTGCGGCCAGAAACGCCTGCAGCCGCACATCATAATCATCACCCCAGAAAAGGACTGTCATCCGCAGGTTACGAGGCTTGCGGCCAAGATCATCAACATCACCACCGTCGACATAGGGATACTCATACGTCGCAATGTCGCGACTGGCGCTGTCACGGGTATTAACCACATCAAAGCGGACGCCCCTGAATGAGGCATCCTGTAATGAATCTTCCCAGCTCACTGCGGGCCTCCTGTTGAGCCGCGAACGGATTGTTCGCCGTTGTATTCATTAACAGCTGATGCAATTTCACGTCCGTCTAATACCAGCTTTGTGGTGAGGTTAATTGGTTGTGATTTTTGTTGCTGCTGGGGCAGCAGATAAGACGGTACGCCTGTGGTTGCTGGTGTGTTTTGACCCATAGTGGCCGGTGAACTCCACCATGATTTGATCTCATCCACGGCATCCAGCAATCCGGGGCGGGCTTTTACTGCATCCAGCATGCGTGCTGACTCACTGGAATAATTGTCGACCTTGAGTCTCGCACGCGCATCAGCATCGCCTCGCTCAACATGAACGAGCGGCGCATCCTTCATGCCCTGGTAGAGTGCCAGCGGAGCAGCAACGCGCCCCAGAACTTTACCTGCACCACCCCGGATAGCGGACCAGGTGCGCCCCAGAGCAGTACCGCCAGCAGACGGAACTCCCCCTGCAGGAGAACCAGGCATTTTTATTCCGCCCCCCGTCAGGAAATTGAGCCCGGCAAAAGCTACAGCCGCTGCTGTCATGGCTTTAATGCCAGTGGTGGCACCTGCAATCGCAGTGGTTAGCCCCGGATACTCACCAGCATATTTGGTTAATTTTTCTGAAATGTCACCCAGTGCATCAGATAAAGGGGCAATGGAATCCATTGCAGCAAAGTCCTGTTCGTTTTTTAACTGCCCAGTTTTATATCCCGGCTGTTCTGACATTAAAGCAAAGTTGATGTTACCGGCAGTATTACCAACTGGTAAATTACGTTGTGAATTCGCCCCTGAAATTACGTCTTGGGTGTATTTTTTATTCCCTCTATACCCTAATAGAGCTAATAGCGCCTGCTGGTCAGCAATAATTTTACCTATACCAGAACCTTCAAGAATCCTTGCTTGCGAACTAATTATATTTTTACGTTCACTTTCCGGTGCTGTTTTGAGTTTATCTTCAAGTTTTTTATATGCTGGATTTGAAGCCACAATTTTATCAACAATCGTGTTAAAAGCTTCTAGAGGATTTATACCGTTACCAACAGCTTTTGCAAGACTTCCAGAGAGGTCAATTCCTTTACCGCTGGGTAGTTTAATCCGTGCTGCAGCGTTAGCAGCATCCTGACTATTCAGCTTTAGCAATAAATTATTAAGGTTATTACCGGCCTCGTCCGGTGAACCTGATGTAATAGCTGACGCCTGGTTCCAGCCAAGCAAGACGGCAAAATCATCAAGACCTTTCATACCGACATTGCCAGCACTGGCAAGCTGCTTAGGAAGCCACTTAGCCATATCTTTCAATTCAAAAGAGCCACTTTGCCCAGCGCTAATTGCCATATTAAGTGCAGACTCAAGCTCACCGTCTTTTATGCCAAACGATTGTTTTAATTTTATGGCAATATTTGCCAAATCTTCTGGAGCTGCGCCAGTGGCTGTGGAATATTTTTGAATTAAAGGTAGCATCACCTTTGCTGACGGCATATCAACAGCCCCTGAAGCCAGCATTGTATCAAGGGTATCAGCTGCTGATTCTTTTGTTCCGCCGCCAGCACGAACAGCCTGGCGAACCATCGAATCCATCTCCACCATTCCTTTTCTGCGACCTTGCAGCCCTTCATCGGCATAAGCAGTATTGGCCATCATTGCAAGTCGCTGGCGATAGTCCATCTGTTTAGATACTGGTGTTGATAATACGGCCCCTGCAGCAGCAATCCCGCCAGCAACTGCAGCAACGCTGGAACCAGCAGCACGAAAGCGCTGCATGCGCGTCATTGAGTCATTCACGCCACCAAGTTCAGTCCGCAGCGTTTTGACCCTGTCAGTCATGGCCCTGAAAGCCCGATTCTGCTCATTCGCGGACAGCATGCCTGTGCGGGTAAGGCGGTTGTAGGCCGCCATGGTCTGCTGTATTTCACGCTGAATATCGCGCTCAGAACGAATACCAAGGGTAGATCGCGCCGAGCTGGCGCGACGGTATTCCTTAATCAGAGAACGGGAGGCACGAATCGCTGTGGTTGAGTTCTGCTGGCGGGATTTCGCCAGCTCGTCATCGGTCTTTTGCGCCGCTTTGGTATCACGGCTGATGCCCTGCAGTGCCTGCTTAAGCACTTTAGAGCCGGTATCACGGGCAAGCAGCTGCAGCGCCAGTTGTAAGTTACGCGCCATGGATTATCTCCGTTTGCCGACTTTCTTCCGGCGTTGCGATTTGACAGTGCGGGTTGTACGGGTGGTGGTTTGCCCGGTTTTCTTTCCATGTAACCGGGCAAGCGCTTCGGTGTAGCCGTCGAGTTCCGTTCGGGTCATGCTTCCTATTTGTTGTTCACTGATCCCGTATCGCCCGAGGGCAAGGACGAGGGTTCGGTACCCGGTGAGCTTTTGTTCAAATCCATCCGCTTTTTTTTAATGGCTTCAATCTGAGCATCGATGAGATCGAAATCATCATCATTCAGTTCGTTAAGTAACAGCTCTGCCGTGATTTCTTCCTTCTGCAGGTCTCCGAGGGAAGTAATTGCACACGCCATCACCGCAACGCGGTAATACATGTTTGCGGCTGCACCTTCGGTAGTGCCGCAGGCTTCATCGGTTGCCCGCAGCGCTTCAATGGTATCGCTCACCACAGGCAGCCTGACGGCAAAGTCAAAATGGACTTTATCACCGCATTTAACGCCATATAAAAGTTGCTGCTTTTCCATTTATTCCTCCACCCGACGAAGCGCATTCATGGTGATATCGCGCTTCGCTTCGTTGTCGACGGTATACTGAGCCCCGACCTGAGTGCTGAAACAGTCCAGGTAAGAAACACGTTTACCGCTGCTGTTAAGTGGATACTGGGTGATTTTCGCACCTTCAATACCGCCCCAGTTCAGGTCGCCGGATTCCGGGATAACTACCGTAACGGTCAGCTGGATCTCTTCAATGCCACGGGAAAAACCTTTGGCACGTCCCGTTTTGTTCATCGTCTTAACCAGCTTGCGTCCAGTGGTCACATCTTCCTTGAGGTCAGTCACTTCAATTTCCTGGCCGTCGACTTCCATGACGATCGCGCCAACATATTCTTCAAGAGCCATTATGGTTTACTCCTCAGAGCAGCAAATCAATTCGACCGGCAAAGACGTGCAGGCCATTCACAACATCCGCAGGGATGCGACCGTTCAGCTGGTTAACATCCTGCAGATCGCGCTCTACAATAAGACCGTCTTTGTTGGCATCCACCTCCTCGACAATCTCCAGCTCCTCCAGCTTGTAAAGCACATCAAGCAGTTCACTGCGTACCTTCGGAGGTGTTCTTGAGCTGAGCTTGTCGCGCGGGAATCGCAGAGCGATGCGTTCACGGCAGGCCTTGCGCACATAGTCCAGCGTTCGGATGGTGGTGATATCCAGCAGCGCCACATCATCCACGCCCTGGGCGTTTTTGGTGTAGGTGCTGATCGCGCGAACGATTTGCACTTTGTCACCGGGGCCAATCTCAAACGGCGTAAGACCATTCAGCAGGGCGTTCTCCTGCTCAGTTCGCCCAGGCTGACTCTCTACTGCAGTCACGTCCAGCGTGCTCATCGCAAGGGTGTTCAGCGGGCGTGCCGGGTCCTCTTCACTGGCGATAACAGCAGCATAGGCAGCGGCAATCTGCGCCGGTGTTTTTACCGAACCGCTATGCCAGCCCAGCGTGATACGTCCGTCATTAAGTGAGGCTGCCAGTGCAATGCCGGTGGAAAGCGACTTGCGCCACCCACCCACACCAATTGCGCCGCGCTGTTCCATCGCATTGCTGACGTTTGTCAGATGGTTACGCAGCGCCGTCATCGCCTCCTGGGTGGAGAACGGACAAACAACAATGTTATGACCTGCTGAGAACGCTGCTGCCAGCGCTGGCGTAATATCCGGATCAACATTGCCGCCTGCCAGCGTGGTGGTCGCCGCTGTGATACCCGCTGCCGTCACGCCGGAAGAGACAATAATGTCGTTACCAACAGCCCCTTTATGGCGGCAGGTCAGGGTCACTTCCCCCGCGTTTGCCGTTGCCGTCACTGGCAACCCGTCTTTCTGGGTAATCAGTTCCGTCAGCGCTGCCGCAATGGTCTCCGCCGTATCTGCTGCCGAAATACCGACATCAATACGGGTACCATTAATGGTCACGCTCAGCTTCCCGCCGGAAGATGCTGTGCCGGTCAGGGCGATTTTGCCCGTCGCGGCTGTTGCAGTGGCCGCATCGCTGACCCCGACGATCTGCAGCTGCAGATAGGGGTAGGCACCGATGGCCGCTGTGGCCATCAGATGCGCCAGCGAGCCACGGCCAAAGTACGTCGCAGCTTCTTCATCAGAGAAAACAGACTGAATGACAAGCGGTGCAGACAAACCGGAGGCCAGCATTGGCGCAATCATCAGCACCTTCTGGGTGTTACCTGGCAGGGTACGAACGGCCAGGCGGGTGTTGAACTCAATATACTGACCCGGCTTGCGGTTCGTACCGATAGTGTCAAAGCTGATATTAGGACTGCTCACCGTTCACCTCCGCGCTGGGCTCGCTGCTTTTGCTTTTGGTGTTCTTGTCACTGCTGGTGACAATAATCAGATCACCGGCCATTACCTGACGCTGGTAATAAGCGGTGTTCTCCACCTCAAGGGGTTCCGCATCAGTAATGTAGCGGCGCGCATTATCTTCGCGCGGCACGCTCAACCCTCTGGCGGCTTTTACTTTAATTTTGCTCATGACTGATAATGTCCTCTGCTGCATTGTCTTTATCAGGCTGCTTAAGATCGTAACTGAGTCGGGTTCTCAGCCATGCCGGGTCATCGTCGGTAGTGGCACCGCCATAAATCCGGAACATATGGTCAGCATGGTCTTCCGGCGCAGCCGTGAGCGGGTAACGCCCGTTCTCCAGCGCCGACTCAATCCACTTTGTGTCGAACTCACAGGCAAAAACGGAAAATGCCTGAGATTCTATCTGGGTGTTGAAGAGCGTGCGCACGCGACCAGGGCTGAGCGGGTCGATTTTGATACCCGTATCGGCCATATCCTGACCCGACAGCAGACGACGAACGGCGGCGACCAGAATATACGTCCCCACCTCCTGCACATGCGGCCCCCCCATTCGGGCCGCTTCTTCACTGCGCAGGCTGCGCTCGCCAACCACCACGACAAAGCGACCGTGGGTGACAAACCGTTGCCGTGCTGTGCTGTACGGCTCGGTTTTTTGTACCCCGCCGAAGGTCACCCAGACCGCAGGGAGCTGGCGCAGCACCTCCGCAGGTTCGCCGTCCAGCTCGCCGCCGTAGGAGCGCACGTTCTTCACCATACGCCCCATACCTTTACGAAGGCGCTCCACGATGGCTTTTTCGATATCCGTAATCACCATCAGAAACTTCCTCCACCAGTCTGGTCACGCCCGAAGACGCGACCACCAGACACCATCCGCGCACCGGTTCCGCTTTTCACCACTTCCCCCGTCGTCGTGCGGCCCAGATTGATTCGCCCGGATGCAACTTTTTCCAGGTAACGAACGGTGTCTTCATACCGCTCGCGGATTTCATCTGTCATCTGGGTCTCAGAGCCGCACAGAAGGTAGCGGGCGATGTTGCAGCAGCGACCGACGAGAACACGGGGCTCATCAGCCCAGGGCACCGGATAGCGACCGCAGAGATAACCGTCGATTTCAGCGCTGGCCTGAATGAGTGCGCCGTTCAGCACATCATCGTCAATCTGCCCGGTATAGCTGCGGTCGGTGAGCGACACGCACTCACGCTCACCAAACGCCCTGACCATGTCCTCACGGTTCGCGTACATGGCTTACCCCTTCGCCTTTTTGTCCGGGGTTTGCGAACCGGCCTTCAGCGAATCCAGCTCCTGACGCAGTGCATTGCGTTCAGTTTCCAGTTCTGCGATGGTGCTGTTTGCACTGGTTAGCTGCTGCTTAAGTGCATCACCATCCTGATTGAGCTGCAGAACCGTCGCCTCCAGTTCGCTGATGCGTACCTTAAGGCCGTCACGCTCAGCGATCAGGGCGGAAACAGCATCATCACCCCCTGAGATTTCAGGCACATCCTGCAGGCGGACCACAATCAGATTGGGATCGTTTTCCAGAATCTGGAGTTCGCTGTCGCTGAACTGGTCATCCGGCCAGGTGACAGTATTCGCGCTGTGGGCGATGCCGAGACGGCGAAAACCGTTACGGCGGGCAGTGATTTGAATCGGCATTATGCGTCCTCCCCGGTAGAGCCATACGCCATCTGCCAGAAGCCGTAGCCACCGTTTGCACGTGCTTCAGCACCGAAGAGAAACTTCTTACGCATCATCACGTTGTCAGAGTTGTAGTCGGTCTGCTCAACAAAGACTGGTTTCTTACGCTCCTGGTAAATCAGGGGCTTCACGGGCTTGGTGTTATCCAGAAGGAACCAGGCGGTATCAGACGTCAGCTCAGGGACAACCATAACCTCAGCCGTCCCCTTGTAAGGGTTTGGCGTATTGTCCGGGAAGCGGTCAGCCGTCATCAGGTAGTTGGCATCATCTTCAAGAGCCGGAGGCACAACCAGGATGGTCGGGCGAATTTTCAGGGATGCGCCTTCATCATCCTTCAGGCTGCGCATGGCGGTTCGTGCAGCGCCGTAACTTGCTTTTGCTGCGGCAAGCGAGGTGACGGCAAGCTTTTTCGTGCCTTTGTTAGAGACCGACTTGCCACCGGAAAGGTGGTCGGTATCAAAGAAGGGCTGACCATCGTAGCAAAGGTTGGTGAAGCCGTTGTTCAGGAGTGCAAAGACGATATCGGCTGGCAGTTCGGCAGCGGACTGGCCCGCACCTTTAGCCTGCAGGGCATAGCCCATAATCTGATCGTCTTCGATATCGTTACGCTCAACTTCAACCGTCGCTTCCCAGTCTTTATTGCGAATGGTGTAGTTGAACGCGGCGAACGCTTTAATAACCTTGTCGCCAATCCACTCACGCATTTTCGGGAAACGGCTCAGCCAGCTGTAGTCGTTCTCTTTCCCGGTCGACGGTACCACCATCGCAATCTTCTGCCAGTCGGACGGCGTCTGATCAAAGGCGTTCTGGAAGGTCGCTTTCAGATTAATGAAAATCTGACGCACATTTTTTACGTTAATTAACACGGTTCTCTCCTTATTAAATCAGAACCCAGACGCCATCATTCTCAAGACCCAGCACCTTTCCGGCGACCGGGCGGGCGTTGGTATCACTGGTTTTAGCCACTGTCTGGCTGTCCACCACGTAGCAATCTTTGCCAATCTGCGTCTGCGTGACCGCGTCAGCAGTGCTGTTGGCCAGGAACCAGGCTTTACCACGACGAACCAGCACGCTCGCATCACCGGCTGCACCTGCAGAGTTATCCACCCAGCCATCACAGATGCCGAGGGTGGTATTGGCTGCAGTGGCGCTGCCTGGTACAGCAAAGCCCGCTGCGTTGGCCGCAATAATGTGGCCGCCAAAGAGTTCAGTGGCTGCCGCAACCGGGACGGCAAACAGCTGGCCGTCGCGATAAGGGGTATGACGATCCATTTCGCTCTCCTTTATTTGAGGTATTTCGCGACGCTTTCCGGGTCATTGCCCATCATGGAGCAGATGGCCGGGTCAATCGCATCATCTTCAGCACCCTGTGACGGGTGTGACGGAAGGCCTGCAGGCGGTTGCCCCTGAGTCTGACTGGTCGTCAGTGCGGCAATCTTTGGCGCTTTTTCGATAAAGGCGGTAAGACTGGCCGGATCGGATTTCGCCAGTGACGCAGCCCATGCCTGCTGTGCCGGAAGCAGACGACCGTCGCCGAGGGCAACCGTAATCAACGCTTCAGCCTGTTGCGTGGCGAGTGCGGCGGTATTACCCGCACCTGCACGCTCTGTTGCCTGCTGAACGGCTGAATGCATGACCTCCACCGAAACCCACTTAGCCGGGTCAGGCGTGTCGAGTTTCGCTGACAGGTCGGCGATGCTCTGCGCGTTCTGGTTCAGGATATCCAGCAGACTGACCGACGCCGCTGCAGTCCCCTGGCCATTGGAAATCATGGTGATGATTTTTTGCAGCTCAGCCATAATCTCTTCTTTCGTTGAGGCGGTTGGCAGATTGAGCATCCAGCGCAGGTTGCTCAGTAGCTCATTGAGAAATTCTTCATCCATTTCGGTCTGACCCTCTGTGGTTAAATGCGCGGCCATCAGGGAGGCGGCAGCAAGTAACACTTCCTCCATCCCGTCCACCGCTGGTGTATTGGTCAGCGCGGCGTTAAGCAACTCCAGCACCTGACCGGTTTTGTCGTAAGAAAATACGGGGGAAATAAAGCGATACTCTTTCGCCTCGACCATTGCAGCCGCAGCGGCTGTCCACTCGACATCGATGGCGAACAAACCCTCGCCATCCCGCCACTCCAGCTTTTTGAAGAATGCAGCTGCAGGCGCAGGCAGACCGTTTTTAGCGGCCCGAAGGGTCTGGTGTTCGTAGTCAAGGACATAGGGGGTGGCGCGGGCATCAGCAGCGGCAATAAGGCGCTCTGCAATTTCCCGCGTCATCAGCCAGGCGGCGCATTCGGTCGGGCGACCATCACGGGCGCGGAATTCACCAGCCGGAAAGAGCTGAATGACACCGGGAGTAGCGGTGTTAATTTCCTGGGTGAGTGAAGCGATGAGTGTCTTTTTCATGGTGCCGACGATACGGCACCACTGCGGGGAGGTTCAGATGAAGAGGTTCAGTGGATTATCGCTGAGGATCGCTTTGGTTGTCGGCTTATCGGGTTTAGCAGACTGACGCCTGCGGGCAAAGTATCGGTCAGTGAACCACTCAGCAACTTTTATAACCAGCCCCCCTAAGATGCCAATGAAAACCCACTGCTGCGGGGTGAAATAATCAAGGAAAGCTTTGAATGTGTACAGTTGCCCGCTCCCGTAATGCATTTATGAGCCCAGGCCTTTTTAAACCGCTTTTAAAAACGTCTGAACACCTCTTTGGCGAATCACTCTAGCACAATCAGACTGAACGCGTCACAGCGCGTTACAGGACGAATTTGCCCTCAGTCTAAAATACGTTTCAGATACTGCTCAGCCGTATTCTCCATCTTCTCCACGTCATCTTCGGTGAGATGCAGGAAAGGACGCGCGGGCATCCTAATTTTATACGCCCCGATAGTGTTCCACTGCTCAAAGTTGGAGCGGGATTTTTTAACGAACCGGTTACCCACTGAACCATCCTTTTTCTGGCGGTACCAGGCTTTCTGACTGCGGGCCGGAATGCTGATTTCCCCGCCTTCCTGGTGGATGCGGGCGTATTTCACATTGGTCCCGACCGTCGCTTCATCATTCGTGCTGTACTGGGTGATACTTGCCGCCAGTCGACCGCTCTTCTGGAGAATTTTACCGCCCCGGCGCTGACGGGCGTATGCCGGGCTCCAGCCCATCCATGCGGGGCGCCCCTGTTGCGCGAAGTTTTCTTCGACGGCATCGCCCATGGCAGCGGCCATCTCGCGCATCAGGGGGGCGCGGTTTTCCAGCTTTTTAATGAGTTCACCGAGTGAACGCTCAAAGTCACCAATGTCATACCTGATGGCGTAACTCATGATTTCAGCTCCAGCAGCTGCGTCGCGCGTTCAGATAACACATCACCAGGAGTGACGGTGGCACCGGCGTTCATCAGCGACAGACGCCAGCCATTGTCAGACTGCACACCACGCACCGCGCGGATACCGTTCTGCCCGGAGAGGAGCCACACCAGAGCATCATCATCAAGCCAGACACCCGCTGGCTGACGTAGCAGAACGGGAAGCTCTGACCACATCGGGCCTGGAGCCAGCCGGACATCCTCTTCGTGAATGCTTAATGTGATCGCACCGTTAACACCACGCTCTTCGAGGCGATTCAGCAGCTCAGGCTGGATACCGCCAACGCGCCTCAGGTCGCCACGGGTCTTCTGCCGCACGCTGACGGTGTCGACCCAGCGACGCACATCATCACTGACGGCATCCAGCACTGCAGGTTCAGACAGTGTTTCATGGATGGCCTGAGAGGCAATCCGGGGCGTGGTGGTTGCAGATTTATTCATAAGGCGCTGTCCGAGAGAAGAGAGCCAGCCCTGACCCGGATTGTGCCCGAATCCGGCATCAGGCGTGTAAAGCTCGCCGTTGAAGCGTAACGCCTTAACGTCACGGGTTTCTTTTGGTCCCCATGCCTGTTGTACCGTGACAATGTCCTGCTCCCACGATTTGACCTCAATCCCCATGCGGTCAGCATCCGCCTGGGTTCTGGCGCGAATGCGGCACCGGCAGTGGTATCCGTCAGGCGGGTACATGAACTGCCACACAGGATCGTCATAGCGGGCAGTGAAACCATTGAGCCTGGCGTGGAGTGGCCGGGTGTGCATATCCATGACGGCCACGCGTTCCCATATGGGGCGAAACTCCGCGTTGGCCATCTGCTCCGCATAGCGACCGGCACCATACGCCGCCTGCATATTGGTTTCAAAGATGGTGCGCAGACGGCGTGGCGTAAGTTGTTTACCCTCCAGTACACCATCTTCATCGGCGACCAGCCTGGCACGGTCGGCAAGCCAGCCCTTACGGATCAACGTTGGGGTAATCTGCCGTTCGAAGTCCCGGAGCGTGCCGCCGTTAACAATATGCTCGCGCAGCGATTGATGAATATCCTCAAGCACATCCTGTTTAAGGACGCCCGCCACGGTGAAACTGGTGGCGTGGGCGCGGGCTTCAACATCGTGCCAGTTAAAGCCGGTGGTGTAGCCCTTCGACTCAAAGTAGGCTATCGCTTCTTCGGGCTTTAACCCGATGGCGTACCCCAGATCAACATCAGCTTTCGGCATTGAGTCGCCCCCAGACCTCGCTGACAAACAGCGCCTGCTTTATCAGCTGTTGCAGCTGCGCATCATCCAGCTGAGGATAACTCGCAGCAATGATATCCAGTGCCTCATCAGGGCTTTGCCCCTTGCTCAGAGCCGAGACCAGCGGCGCAATCAGCTTATCCATGGCCACCGCGATGCTCTCCCCTGGCGATGTGGCGCTGTCCAGCGCATCCTGCGCAGGGTCAATAACCTCACCCGTGGTGCTGAGTGCCGTGAAATGGCGGAATACCGGCGTGGTGCTCAGCCCCACCGGAGAGGGTGCAGCAGGCGGCGTCAGCACAGCTTCGTTATCTTTTGGTACCGGAATCCCGACCTTTTTGTGTATCCATGAGGTCGGGATAGTGTCCATCCCGGCGCGTACCAGTGCGGAAACACCATTGGCGAAGGTTTCAATGCTCTCCAGCTCGCGGGTATCAAATACCAGACGCGGCTGACGGCGCGGGCTGACGTTATAACCATTAATGGCCAGTAACATACGAATGAAACCTCGATAAAACCCTTCCAGCTGTCGGGCATCAGCGGTCAGGAGATCGTGACGGACTTCGTTATGCACATTACCAAGGGCGTTTGTTGAGGACTTACCGTCCGCCTGTGACGTCAGCGTGCCGCCGAGAATGACCTTTGATTCGGTACGCTCGCACCAGTTAATCATCGCCATGAAAGGATCAGACTGCCCCTCGGCGGCATCCTTAAATTCGATTTTGGTGTTGTCAGGAATAATCCCCGATGCGTTATGACCGATACTGACCAGCGCTTCCATGAGTTTATCCTGCTCATCCTGGCTGGCCCCGGACATATACGACCCGATACGCGGCGGCAGTCCGTAGATTTCAAGGAACTCAGCGAGATCTCGAACGCTGTAGTTTTTAAACAGATACGGCCAGACCAGCACGCGGTATAACCCTGACTGCGCGATATAACCTGACTTGGCGTTGTGCGTATGCACCAGCCAGCCAAACGGCCAGAGCTCTTCTCCACCCAGCGTGCCGGTGTTAAGACGCACCTCGTCCCCGGCTTCCGGCGTGGTACAGAACCAGCGATGCGGACGCAGTTTGATTTTGACGGGCAACCACAGATTGCCGTCAAGTTCCCACTTTTCAATCTCCTGAGCAGAAAAACCATGCCCGATAGCTTCCGCCGCGTTCAGGGTAATATCTTCCATTTCCTGAAGGTCAGCGAACCAGCTGGCCACCATCGCGGCGATCTGCTTTTCTTCCGCCGTCGCGTTCGGCGGTGGCTCGATGCTCCAGTCCAGAGTAAGCAGCGCATTCTTGCGCTTGGCCATTTCGGAAAAAATATGCCCGTCCCGCTCAACCATATCTTCGAAGAGGTCAGCCTGAGCCGCCAGATCGCCGCGCTCAGCCGCTTCAAGCAAACGAGGAAGACGGGCAATGGTCATACCCCGCGAGGGGTGAGTTGGCCAGTCGCGCTGAAGCTCGAACGTGCGGGAGGTCTGGGGGGCTTTAAGCACCTCTTTATTAAGCGGGCGACCATACTGGTCAAGAATCTGAACCATTATCAAAATCCTCCTGAAGGACCGAACCTGTCTCCGCTATGGCCACGACGGGGAACAGCTTTAAATTCAAAATTACCAGCGCCGGAAACGGCCAGCATCCAGAGCATATGCAGGGCATCTGGCCCGTCATCATGGTCAGCTTTGGGGAAATGCCGGAGCTGGTCGATAAGTGTTGTCTGGGAAGGGTGCAGTCGTATCAGGCCGTTGGCCATATGTGGCTGCAGTGACTCAATGCGCAGGAGCTTATCAACCGAAGGCGTGACGGCCCTGGCAGGAACGGGGATACCCATCGCAGCGGAGCGCTTCACCAGTTCGGTGCGCAGGAACTCCTGGAACTGGACGGACTCGACCGCCCAGACCAGACAGTTATATTCCCGCTGCAGCTCGATAACGTCAGAGATAATTTTGTCCGGCACACGCTTACGGATACGCGCTTCGACCACATCCAGAATGCCGGTGAAGCGGTTGAAGCCACCGACCAGTAATGCGGAAGGGTCGCGGCTGTTACCGTGTTTACCCAGGCTGGGGTCACATGCGCCATAGAAGCGCCACTCGTTAAGGCGGTTGACCCAGAAGTTAATGCAGCCGGTAAATGGCGCATCTTCGCCGCTGACGGGATCGTTCTGATATTCCGCATCAAAGGTACTGTGGCCATCACGGGCGCGGATGAGCATCAATGCATAAAGCGGACGCGCAGCCCATGAAACAACAGCTCCTTCATCCATCTCAGCCTGATGCTCACGGTAATATGCCTGCGCCAGAACCTGACCATCTTCATCGTTGTTGCGCAGGATCTCTTCCCATTTATCCCACAGCGACATATTGTGCGGCCAGCTGATGAGCGCTTTGAACCGGGCCCGCGTCCATAGCGGATTTTTAAGGGTGCGGGAAAGCACGGAATCGTAGTGCAGGATTGTCCCGATATACACCACATCGAACTTGGCCCCCGCACCACCGAGCGGCAGGACGGTTTTTTTGAGCCAGTTATCGAGCTTGTCACGCTGCTCAGGGTTACGCACCAGCTCGTCGTTCTCGATATCATCGAGCACAGCCAGGTCAGGACGATACGGGCCATGGCGCAGGCCACGCAGCTTTTTTCCACTACCGGCGACCTGCACCTTAATGTCGTTGCGGGTGAGAATTGTCCCGGCCTGCCAGACGCGGCCACCGCCCGTCGCTTCAGGAAAGTCCATCAGCAGACGGGGGTTAAACTGCAGTTCCGCCTTTATCGCCTCCAGCATCGGATAGGCCTGGTCGATGGAGTCCATAATGATGACCGGGTAATGCTTGAGCGCCAGCACAATGCACCAGATGACAAAAAGCTGACTCACGATGGTGGATTTGGCTTCACCACGGGGAGCCGCTATTGCATCGTTCTGGCTCCCCGTGGCCTGGATGATTTCAGGCAGGCGCTTGTAGAGATAGTTATGCAGTTCGCTGCGGGCAGCATGGCGGACATAGTGCGGAAAATAATGCTGCACAAAGTACTCAAACCCCGTTACAGGGTCAGCGACAAGGCCACGACGCGCAGCGACAGCAGCAGCAGAGGGGTCAAAGCCCACATCTTCCGCTTCAATGGTGCGACGAAGACTGGCGGAAAGTTCCGCAAGTTCGGCAAGAAAATCTTTGCTGGATAACTTAGTTCTGGCCATGATTAATTTGCCCTTAACAGCCTGTTAATGGTGATTACGGAGGGCTTTATTAACCTCGCTGATAAAGCGGTTCATCGACTCGATGCCGGTTTTATCTCGTTCAACGTCGAGGCTGTAGCAGCCTGTCGACGTCGCGACGGTTACGTTTCTACCGCCCGCGAACCGGATCCCCAGCACGTCACTGGCCATCACAAAAATTTCACTGTTAACCCGGATTAACTGGTCAGCCATAGTGTTGTTCCATTTCCTTGCCGAATGGTTCAAGGATCTCAACGAATGCCGCCAGGTGCTTCGGATAGTGCTCTGCAACAAACGCGCTGAGCTTCTGGATAACATCCAACGCTACCGCCAGCTGACTCACCTCCGGCAGTATTTTCTTGTTGGCTGCGACGGCTTTGTTAAATGCATCGGCAAGGCTTGCCAGAAGCTCGACGCGCTCTCCCGGAGGGAGCTGAGACTCGGTTGTGAGCAGTTCCAGCGTGGTCTGATACTGGGTCATTAACCCGGTGAGAATGGCGCGGCCAATCTCTTCAAGCCCATTCCCGGCCATAAGGTGTGCGGCGCGTAACTTATCCCAGTCATCGCCTGCGTCCTGGGCTTCCTTCTTCCAGCGGCGAGCTGTCGCAAATGCCACGCCAGCCTGAGCGGATGCGATTTCAAGCGACATCTGGCCGAAGATATAAGATCGTCGCAGTTTTTCCCGTGTTTCCTGCGGATGCGCCATATCACAGCTCCAGTTTTGCGCGAATGAGCAGAATCGCCACCGTGATGACACCGCCTGCAATTCCACCCGTAATCGCACCGGCAGACGCACCACGGCGAGCCGCATCGTCGCTGATGGTCGTGAGGCGAACATCAATCCGGCTCAGCTTGTCATTAATCCCGCCCAGAATGTCCGGGCTGACGGGGGCCTGCAGGCGTTCGAGCTGAGCGGAAATCCGGCTCAGCGTTTCCTGCTCGCTCTGGCTGATTGTCGCGCGGCGGGTTCTGCGCTTATGTCTGGCTTTCATTTGTCCTGTTTCCTGTCCAGTTTGTTATCAATGCGCTCGATAGCCGCTCGCAGCTCCCTCATCGCATCCATCATTGCGGTGTAGTTACTTTTCGCATCCTCACGGCGCTGGTATTCATCCCGGATGCGATCAACCGCCTTTTCCAGGTCGGTAATGTCTTTTTGCAGACGGCGTATCCAGATGGTGCCGAAGGTTGCAGCCAGCGCCAGCGCAATCTGAAAGGCCATATCAAGAGTCATGATGTTGTTCACTTCCTGTAATACTCATTTATTGCCTGCAGCCTGCCCTCAATGAGCTGGCACCATGCGCCGTATTCCGCTGAAAACGACACTATTCCAGTGGGGGAGAGTCCGCCACCGGTGCCTGTGGTCTGGCCGGTATGACCAGGAGCGCCGCTGGCGGTGGCTGGCAGATGCTGACCAGCGGGGAGGCTTTCGGATCCTGAGTAGCCAAAGGCTTCACGGAAGAGCTGCAGGCCGCCAGGGCCAATGCCGGTATAACCAGGACCATCTTTATCAAGTGCATCTTTAAGCCTCTTTTTAAGATCGCGAACAGTCTCGTCATGTGCCTTTTGCTTTTCAGCCAGCTCGCGGGTCAGCGCATCCGCTTTCTGCTGCCAGGCGTTCTGCTTATCAAGTGCAGCCTTCAGGTCAGCTGCATACTGATTTGCAGCGCTGAGCCTCTCCTGATCCCACTGCCGTTCTTTTTCACTGAAACCATCAGTCAGGCGTTGCTTCTCCTGGCTGAAGGCCAGCGCCTGAGCGTCCAGCTTGTTGCCTGTGAGGAAGGTGCCGAACCATATCCCGCAGCCTGCCAGAACCACGACGACGAGCAGCGGTTTCCAGCTAACCCTCAGGATTTTCTGGGCTGCTTCCCACATCGCGCACCTCTCTGGCTCGTTTGATGGACATATGTTTTGATGCCTGACTCTGAGCCACCCACGCGCCCAGATAGGTGAGATACAGCTCACCAGGAGTTTCGGGGCGGGTAACGGTGAGCCAGACCAGTACGAAGGAACTGACCAGGAAGGCCAGAAAAACGATGGTGTCTGACGTAGAGAGACGACCGGTGGCCGGGTTCGTCACCAGATCGCGCAGAGATATTTTCATAGCGCCGCCTTAGCGACATTCAGCCGCGCCACGCGGTCAGCCTGACCTTCAGCCGGAGGGTTGATACGCCGGGTTACGGCCAGAAAATTGCCTTTGTCAGCCAGCTCGTTGCAGCCATTTGCCTTCCAGTACCAGGCAGCGCTGCGGGCTGCGTTGAGATACTCCAGTAACAAATCGGGATTCGCGATGAGATCGAGGCCCAGCGCCTTACCGCAAAGGCGGTAATTATTGCGCAGGGTAATCTGAATCAGGCCACGTCCGCGAAAGCGCCAGCCATCGCCTGATGCTTCATTACCGTTACCCCCCTGATTTGCGTAAACATAATTCGCCATTTTTTCAGGGTTACGGGTATAGCGTCGGGCAAATTCAATCTCGCAGGGCTCGATAATACGATTCTTATTGAGATCGAAGTCGCTGCGGAAAATACGCGCCACGCGCTCAGCATCAGAGTAATAGAGATTTTCACTGAGCCGACTGAAACCCGCGCTTTCATGGCCGGTTTGAGCAATAAAGGCGGCAAGTCTGGCGGGTGTATTAATTTCGAATTCAGCGGTGGCTTTACCGAATGGTTCAAACCATCGTTGCGCCATCACTGGCGAAAGAGCTGCTGCACGCTGAAATTGTGGGAGTGTTAAAAGCATAACGCCATCCGGTTAAAAAGGGATGGCGTCAGTATTTCATCGGGTTAGGTGAATAATCAGGTGAAGAGGTTCAGTGGAATTAGTTGTCAAACTGTACAACAAACTGATCTTTCTCTTCACTGTACCATTTCACTGTATATGAAAACACTCTATCAGAAACAGTCAAGTTACAGTGTCTCACTGCATTAACCCGGTCATAACTCATTTGCGCGGGCTCAGAGAATTTTTCTCCATTCAGCAACTCTGTAAGAACAGAATGGACATCGGATGAATCACAGCCAGGTAAATCACCTTTGTAAAAATTAATCACTGGGGCAATAAATGCTAAAATGAACATCAGGACATAAACTGATAAGGGGCTAACATTTTTTCCGCCCTGGACACTACTGGCATCATCCGAGTCTGATAATGCACTTCCGATTAATTTTTTTCTTTTAAATAGATACAATGGAATGACAATGAAGAATATGAATGCTGAACCAATCCCCCAACGGGCAGGTCTTGCAATGTTATTGGTGATAGCATCTTTGTAAACAGCAACAGAAGCACCGAATATAATTAAAGCAATTAAAAACTCCATGTATATTACCTTTTTAAAAAAGTTCTTGTTGATTGATTGATGTGTTTTGTCTGTGCTGGCTTAGTAACTGCCATCCAAAACGATCGCTGAATCCATACTTAGGGCAAAGAAAGGTCATGGCCATAAGAGAGGATGAACCTTGTTCACGCACTTCGGCGAACTCGGCGAGAAAGCGGCGGTTGCGTAATTCACGAAGGGCACGATCACAGCGCGGTAAATAGAGAACTTCTCCGCCGAAATTCTTGATGAGTAATTGGGTTTTATCATCGCCGATAGTATTGCGCAGGAGGGCTGCGCGGCTGGCCCCCATAGCGCGGAGGCCTTTACCTATCGGGAACGTGGTGCCACCAAAAGCAGAAAGAAGCTGCTCGGTCGCCGGGAAGCCTATCAGGTCAGCTATTTGAATCACTGCTGATGGCAGCAGCTCCGTTACCTGTTCCAGATTCATTATTACGCTCCCGCTTTTTTCGCCGACTCGCATCAATGCTGAGAGCCTGCATGAGTTTGGTTAACTGTTCAGTCGTCAACCACTCGATGTATTTGACGTGAAACATATGATCGCACATTTTCTCGGCATAATTCCACGGACGTTTTGCATCTGCAAGTAATGCGTTAATTTTAGAAAGAATTGACTCGCGCGTATTGGCAACCTTTGGGCGTCGACCGTGTTTTGCTGAGTAGCGAGGAAAACCCTTGTCATGCATATATTCCCTGACAGCCTGCAGCTCGTCGAGGGTGCATTTAGTGGATGATGTTTTACCGTTGCATAAGCGAGACAGAACACTACGGTAGGTTACCTCATCCCACCCCAGATATGCCTGACCGGCTTTAATTGCACCTATAAGGCCTCGTTTTGCTGGCGTGGACATAATATTTCTCCTGTTGGTTGTCATTATCGCAGGCACTTTATGAAGTGCCTGCTGTAATGACTTACTTTCAAGGTTTCATTTTGCTGACTGATATACCACCGATTTTCCCTTCGCCCCTGACAACCAGACGACCATTGCGCATATGCCTGGCTGCCGGGCGGGTTATTACAGTTTCCCGCTCCGATACACCAGGTGTCAGGTAATAATGGAACTGTGAGCCAACGGGGAAGCGCTGGTTAAAGGTCTTTGCTGTCAGATTTCTCAGGAGATGTCCCATCGTTTTCCTCCAGATTCGCATCGGTCGCGATAATGCTCAAAGGCCATAAGAGAAAGGCAAACCAGCAATTCTGTCGGGATAAATTAGCTAATCCCACTAATCGGACAAGGATGCATGCCCAACACCAGCCAAGTGTTAAATACATCGCCAGCAATATGATAATGAAAGCTATATCCATCACTTTATCCCCCGAAGTTTCTTGAAAGATTCAATCGCCTTCTTCATATCAGCCTGAGTCCCCTTATTGCGTACCTTACGGTTACTGGCGTCGTAATAGTTGAACCGCAGCTTAAGTGGCACCGCCAGCAACTCGACAACCTGGCTGTTATCGCGGAAGAACCAGATTCGGCGGTTACCGTTATCCTGGAACTGGCAGCCCGTTACGCTATGCATAACTCACCTCCGTTAATGGGTGACGCTTACGGTGGATCGCAATCGACACGCTTTCCCAGTCCTGGTAAAGGAACAGCAGCCCTAGCTCACAGGCGCGATCAAACTCCCTGGTAGCGCCGGTGCTCTTTTCCCACCCGTTCAGCAGGAATACCGCATCAGCCTGCTCAAGCATGGACAATGTAATTTGCAGGTACTGCTCATGCTGCAGGCCGTCTGGAAGAATGGCCGGGTTGAGAACGGTGAAGCCGCGCTCTTCCAGGATGCGAGCCTCAGCGTTGAATTCATCGCGGTTAAAGTTGTGATACCCGGTCATTGGACCGGCAATGAAAACCACTGGCTTACGCTCAGAATGTTTATTTATATTCATCAGAGAAACCTCACATGATTTTTCCAGCGGTTCTGTGCAGCGCTGCGTTTCTTCTTGTCGCACCACTCGTTGCCAGGCCGGGGTATCGTTGATGGCCAGCCTGTCATCGCTTTACGGTTACTGAATTTGAAAGGCATGCGCAGCAGTCTTCTTACTTTGCGGTTTGTCATTTGGCATCCGCCTCAGAGCGAAACATCATGATTGTCAGAGCGCCCTTTGTGGCAAGACGAACGGTTGTTCCGGGCTCAATGCTCTGCAGATCGAAAGCGTCGTACAACTCATCAACAGCCTTCTGGCGACGTGATGCCTTGCGGTGTTTATCCCACGATTTCAGGACAACAGATGTAAACCACTTACCGGCCTGGACCATGATGAATAGCCAACCCATGAAGGCGAGTCCGGTATTCAAAATTTCGGTGATGGTCATTTCTCTATTCATCTCCCTGGTCGAACAAGATTCGCGAGTAACCCGCATTGGGAGATACTTCCAGCCATCCATCACACCGTTCACCGGTTCTGAGATTTATCACCCGAGAATGCTGGTATTGAGAGCCTCGGATGTCTTCCAGTTCATCATCGCTGAAAAACATCGGCTCTCCGCAGTGAGGGCAGTAGCATCCGTAATCACCATCAGCGCGCCCAATTTTGTTAACTATGAGAATTTCGTTGGTAGCCATATCACTCTCCTTTACCGGCAGCGGCAGCGGCAGCGCGTTCTGCGTCATACAGCCATGCATCAATCGGATTCAATGAGTTTTCGATTGGTGCCCCTCCTGATTGATACATCAGCTGCTTTGCACGTAAAAACAGCTCGTTCACAGCTTCCAGCTCATCCAGCTGCGCCAGCACATTAGGGTCACTAACATCAACAACCGTTAGCGCGTTGGCACGAGCAAACTGGACATCAAGCGCTGTTGCCAGATTGCGAACCAGCGCGGCACACTCAGCGCAATGTAGTTCTTTCGCCAGCGCATGCCCGGCTGCTACGAGTTCTTTGACTGGCGTAGTTTCCAGTTGAGGCGAGATTTTCATTTTGTCACTCCAATCTGTTCGCATTTATTAGCTGAACTGCTTACCGCGTGATGCAGCTGCGCATTGCGGCCAGCCAGATATCCCTCGTTTTCCGCCTTATCCGTTCCCCTGGCTTTGCCGGGTTTGCGCGGTTCCAGCTTTTTCATGCCTTCGCTTAATTTCCTGCTGCGGTAACACTCCATCAGCGTTGTCTCCGCCTCCGTAACAGCGAAATCACTGACAACGGCATAAGCACCGTTGACCCAGGCGGAACAGAAGGTATCGGCGCGGGCAACTTTTGTGGCCTGTTTGATGTTCTTGCGTAATGTGGAGAGGTAATCACGGCGGGCTTTCGCCAGTTGCTTACCCAGAACTTCGAATGAATATGCCGCTATCTGAGGGCGTTCGTCGGGGCCGTAATAGTGTATGGTGCGTTTTGCTGGCTTGCCCCACTGCTCAGCGCCATGGCTGGTGTAAAACTTCACGCCAAAAACGCGCGCGACCATCTCTGCCAGTATTGCCATATATTCCGGCATCTTCTCAGCATGAGAGGGGGCCTTCTGGGTAGAAGCTTCATTGATATCCATCAAATCAGCATCAGCCTCAGTCAGTTTGTGGGTTTCCATCAGGCGCTGAGCGCGGCTAAGGGCAAGTGCGGCTTCTTCGGCGCTGGAGTTATTACGCGCCATCGCGAGCAGCTTTTTAATTCTCTGGATATATTTCTCTTTATTTTCCATTACAGAACTCCTTAATTCAGGCGTAAGCCACCCCCGGCAGGTTTACGCCATATTTAAAACAGGTTTAATTAAAAGTTATTTCAGCCAGCAGGTATCAGCGATTTAATATTGGCGAAATAAGGTTCCTGATTTATTTCAACTACCGATACATCGCGGCAGTCGCGAGCCAGATCAACGGTGCTGACGACCTTACCACCACGTAAAACCGGATTCGGCTGATAAATAAAGACGCTACCAACCGGATATTTTTGGTTGAACTCTTTAGCTTTCATCCGAAATCCCCCAGCCGCGAGTAGCCGCGTTCGCGCAGAACTCCAGTCGACGAGTGGCCCAGAATCGACCGGAAGTGCCACGAGCAAACATCAACGCTTTACCCCATAATTCAGCAGCCCTGGAATATTCGCCATTACGTTCGGCACGAATCGCGCCGGTGGCATAGCATCCGTAGTTGTTGCGAGCTGAATTTTCTTTAATTTTTCCAGACATATCACACCCCTGCACCTGCAATATCGAGGGCAATCGGACGATATTCATCCGAATCACCAACACGCTCATACACGCGGATATAAGAACGGCTACCGACGACCTGCACAGCCTCACCGATGGCCTGCATGGCTTGCTGCCAGCGATCATCATCAATTTCCAGACGACGGAGTGCCAGGACACGCCCGGTATTGATATTGCCTTCTTTGTCAGTATCAAACGCCTCATTGACCAGCGCCTTCAGCTCAGGACGGGCACCTTCTGTCCAGTCAGCGAGGCAGGTATCAATAAGCGCCTTTGCAGTCTGAATCCGCTCGTCCAGGGCGATTCGGTCCTGCATGGCTCGCTGGATTTTGAAACGGCCATCAAAGCTGTAGAGCGTGACATTACCTTTTTTACCGCCTTTGATGGCCCCGTATTTCTCCGCTGAAAGGTCGATAAATGCCTGAATATCAGCAAAGGCGCGTGATTTCAGCTCACTCAGGGCAGAGGAAACGATAATCGCCTGCGTAACGAGTTCGCCAACGAGCTGGTCGCGGTCGCGGTCGATTTCTTTAATCAGACTGACAGGCGTCAGAACGCCGCGAGCATCAGTCCAGTATCCCTCTGGTGCCTGGGTGGTAGTGTATTGTTTGATGGTGTTTTCAGTGGACATTGGACTTCCCCTTTTTCTGAATTGCATGACGGATTTTTTCGTTAACATGGCCAGCCAGGCCATATCCCACAGTGGCTGCGACTTTCTGAGTCAGTTCACTGTCTTTGTCATCCGGAACAACCTGGCACTCCACACGGATACCGCGCGGTGCATCGGTTATGCTGATTACGACTTTTGCCACTTATTTTCTCCTTCAATGAATAGATTCTGACCATACGACACGACAGCCGTCCTGGATGAAAAGGCCCTGGCGGTATTTCCCCGATTTCCCCTGGCCATATTCGATGTAGCTGGCTTTACCGCTGGTGAGCAGGTAATCACACATGTCATGGCGCTGAATACGAATGACCGGCTGACCTTCCCGAACCACGATACCTTTCACTTCCACGCCACGGGCCTGGAGGGAAACGACGACAGCTTCGGTACGATACAGCGCTGAAACCAGCGAGTTATCTGATGTTAAAGTCAGCATAAAACCTCCTTAAATCCGGATTAATGGATCAGCATTTCAGCTATCTGGTTGACGATATGACCGCTGACCGGAACATCATTCATCGCGCTGGTGCGGACCGCACCGCGCAGCAGCTTGAACAATCGGCGGGCGTTACCTTTTGACGCATTGAACAGCGCTTTGCTCAGGTCTTCATTCAGGCCATCCGGGAGAACGCTGCTGGCGATGACGTCAATATCAGCACCCGGCAGGCTATGCCCGAGGTTGAGGGCGAAACCGACACGGCTATAGAGCTGTACGAGCTCACCGCGTTTGCCCTTGAGGTTCAGAATCAGGCGAGGCATACCAACCAGGACGATGCCGATCCCCGTTTTGTCATGGATGCGGCGGATAGATTCCAGCGCACGCAGAGGGAGGTTCTCGGCTTCATCAATAATCAGCACGCGTCCGGAGTCGCGCAGCTTGTTGATGCAGGCCTCGCTGAGTTCGTGCATATTGCCGCGCGTACTGAGCCCCAGCAGGTTACAGAGCTCTTCCAGGACTACCCGTGCGGTGTAGCCAGGGTCTGCCTCAATCAGCAACGCATCCCGGTATTTGGAGACGTAGGCTTTGCAAATCATCGTCTTGCCCAGACCGGCTTCGCCGTAGAGCACGTTGATATCACCTTCGACGTGTGCCATGCGTATAACATCAACGGCTTTGCGCGTTGTTGGGGTATCAACAAATTTGACGCTGATACGTGCCGAACGTTCTTTTTCATGCTGACGATCGATAAAGCTACGAATATCGTTTTCCAGCGATACAATATCGCCGTCGTATTTATTATTCAGATACTGGCTGATTACGGCCGAGCTCTTACCAATGGCGCGGGCGACCTGTGTCTGGTTAAGACCTTTTGCTTTCATCAGTTCGACAAGTTCATTTTTAGCTGACATAATTACTTCCTCTGTTTTAGTAAATCAGCGGCCTGTGATGTCCAGTCAGAAGGCCGCTTTTTTATTGCCCTGACTTTTCAGCCATTCTTCACGCTCTGATTCGAACAGGAACACATGTTCCCGAGCATCATTAATACGCTCTGCGTCCGATGGTATTAATGCGCCGAAATCAGGGTACATATCGCTTTCAGGAAGCAGACCTCTTGCCTCTGCTTCAATCTCTTCCCGTTGTTCGTCGATGCGCTTCAGACGACGCTGGCGGCGTTTCTCAACGGCGATATCCATCATGCTGGTTGGCAGCGCGGCACGCTTATTGCCGTTCCAGATGGCGGTGCAGACATAAGTACCGTCCATGCGACGAACGATGACGGCAGCAGGGTCGTGAATGTCATAGGCGACCCGGACTTCCTCACCGTCGACCTGTATCAGGTCAGCGCTGAAATACTGGTTATTCATCAGGTCAATCCAGCCCCGCTGGGCGGTGCGGCACATTTCCGGCATGAAGGCTTCACGAAGCTCGATATCCGTCAGATATTCAATATCGTCACCCTCAGTGGCCAGAACCTCGCGGCGGTACTGTGCTGGCGTCATATGCACACCATTACGTTTTGGTAGCTCGCTGTGCTCATGCAGGTTGTTGTATTTGTCGACTTCCTCAGCAATGGTATCCAGCAGCATCTGCCACGACGGCAATTTACGCAGCGCGTTACGCTGTACGCTCGTGAGTTCGCGCCCATTCTCCTGAGCCTTAATCGCTGACTGGATAGCGCGACCGGTCATCCGCACATGCTCACGGTCGGCCCCGAATCCATTGTAAGTATCAAATTTATTGGCAATCGCTCTCGGTATTACGGCGTTCAGTCGTTCGATAATCCCGCGTGACTGCGGTCGACCCGGAATACTGGTCGGGTGATCAATACCCATGCGGGTGAAAATACCGGTGATATCAGCATCCAGCGTTTTATTGGTTTCACCGCCACCGTTATCCGAATAGACAAAAAGAGGTTTTCCGTGGAATTTCATGGCGTAGCGATAGGCATCCGCTACGGCGATGACGTTCTCTGAGAGCGCCAGGCTCCAGCCCACCAGGTAGCGGGTGCGGCCATCGATAACCAGCGTCAGTTCAGGTGTGAATGGACGACCATGGACCGGATGAGCAACTTTCATATCCAGCGATTTACCATCCGCAATCCAGCAACCATTTACTGGCATTTGTGACCAGTCACGCTTCTGATAAACCTCATAAGCCAGAGCCGCTGAACCGCTGATACGGCCGCGAGCGCGTTCACGTTTTGGTAGCTTTTCCATCGCCCGACGCACGGCATCATAAGACGGACAGACGGCGAGCATCGCTGGCTGTCCCGCATAAATAGCCTGCCATTCAGTCTTGAATGAGCGCCACGCATCCACCAGAGAAGGGCCTGATAGTTTCCGCCAGTGGGCGAGAAAATCAGGGAGCCACTTAATCTGCTCAGGCTTACGCGCTTTAAGATGGCCTGGTGCCAGCAAAGCCAGGCGTTCGATACCTGGACGTGTAGAAAGGTAAACAGACAGCCATTCCTGAAGTGTTCTTTCGCCCACGCCACGACGGCTGGAACCTTTACGCGCATTGGCAATATCAGCCGCAGCCTGGATGTTTTCCGGCAACGTGCCCTTGCGTGACTCTTTGGCGATGAACTCAACCGCCGATGCGCGTGACATACCGATATCCCGAAGACGCTCAACCTCTGCGGCTAATAATGCGCGGGCGTCGGCGATCTGTTTCTGGCGTTCGGTAAGGTCAGAGACCTCACGCTCCAGCAATACCGGGCACTGCCGCAATAACGTCAGTTCATCGCGAGTCGTGGTGACTTCCCGCTTTGGTGCAGTCGGCGCTGATGAACAATCAGACTGTTTCAGCACCTCGCGATAATGCCGGGCTTTGACTATTTCACGCGCCTGTTCAGGCAGGCAGTCGATGTGGTACTCGAATGCTTTGCTGCCAGCACGTTTGCGAACCAGTTCAGGGGAGTTGCCTGCACTTTTTTTAAGGCTGTATCGCAGTCCTTGTTGTGTTGTTGGCAGTCCAGGGACGCCAACTAATTCGTTAACAGTCACGAACATGTCACAGGTCCTTGTTGTAACGGCTTGGCCAGATACTGGCGGGTTCTAAATTGAGAGCATTTGCAATAATGCGCTCTCCTTTTGGATAAGAGCGTGCCAGCGCATTTTTCAGCGTGTCGGGTTTTAGTCCCGCGCTGGCGGAAAGGCCGCGCATAGTGACGCCACGCTTGTGCAGCTCGGCGACAATATCAATGCGATGCCAGTCACGCTGTACTTCATTTCTTTCCATACTTCGATTACCCTAAAAAGTTAACCGGGCGGATAATCCGCAGGGGTTATCCGTTGGGATAAGTATTGATCCAAATTTGCACCACGTAAAGCAAAAAAGACCTCTTTCTTTTGTCTTTTTGTGGTTGATTGAATCTAATTGCAATCAATTCTTTTATAATCAATATGTTAAACAGGAAAGAAAATGGGATACCGTAAAGCAAACGAATTTGCTTTTGATGAAGAGAGAAAAGAAAACTTTATCAAGAGACTAAAAGCTCTCGTAGGCACTCGCAGTGTAAGGGCTGCGGCAAAAGATTGGGGGTTATCATTCTCGACATTGAACAACTACCTTAGCAGGGGAACAGAACCATCCTTCATTGCCATGCAAGCCATCGCAGCGAAAGAGCATGTCACGTTGGACTGGCTGGCATTTGGGCATGAGGCTGATTCTAATTTGAATCGCATCATCGCTGTTGATGAAGCGCACAGAGGATATGCAGACCCTGCTAAATGCGCGTGGAACATGATTTTCGACAGTCTAGAACCAGATGATCAGAAAAAAATATTAGAGTACTGCTTTAAGGAAGGCGCTCGCAGCATGGTAGGTCTTGTGGCTAGCGTTAAGGATGTTGATATGAGTCTGATGAATCTCCCCTTAGAAGACAAAGAGCGTTTGCTTAGGCTGAATGAGCAACTGAAAAAAGGGTCATCTGAGGCTGATCAACAGACAGCCGAAGCGGGCCTAACAAGTCACGACAAGAAGGCCGGTTAAGCGAAATGGATTTTGAAGCCAACTTCTTACATACCAACCTACTATACGGTATAGTGCTTGGCATCGAAAAATGCTTAAACGGTCTTTAAAAAGGATCTAAAGCCTTTCATTCGAGTGCAGAATTAAACGCAAAAATAGCTATTTTTTCTCATTTTATTTTTTGCAGTGCAAAATCACAGAATCCACGCAATCTCTCTATTCATCGGCCTTCCCGGCATTTTTCCCTAGATTCTTCACAGTGCAGAAACGATCACCTCCCCACAGACGAAAGCGCAAAAAGAGCATTTTGCTAACGGCGGTACGTTCGATCAGATCAGCAAACGCTGATTTCCCCAGGATAATTATCAAGCCCGGTGGTTTCTCGCGACTGGGTTTTTTATTTGTCACGATTTTGCGTTACCCTTGCATCTCTTTGAGGTACAGGGAAAAAAAGATGAAAAAAGCGGGTCTTCTTTTTTTGGTGATGATAGTTATCGCCGTTGTGGCTGCCGGTATT
>SKEG01000618.1_pt1 | contig 35440 bp, 26 predicted proteins | sample 4826631 | NCBI WGS metagenome assembly SKEG01 (sample SAMN11008815, study PRJNA524170) | human gut metagenome | biome: Human fecal sample; material: Feces; isolation source: fecal sample from pouch patient p26, p34, p50 | host: Homo sapiens | place: Israel: Tel-Aviv | collected 2016-11-02
GATTATTGCCAAATAGATCGTTCAATCCCTCAATGGGGTGATGCTCCTGTTTGGAATGAGCTACATATGTCTACAGATTTTCCAACTTATTGGGATTAGTCACACACACTTTTTGTCCTATAACCCTAAAAATGGATAAACGAATTTTAAATAATTTTGAGAATTTAGAGTGGATAAGCTTTTAAGATTGATTGCGTAGAGGGCACATTGACTATACTATAGTGAAGTGTTATTCTATATATGACAAGGGATGTCAATATGTGACATAGTCTCATATGAACGAAAAAATAGCAGGGCGGCCACCCTGCTATTTTTATTGTGCTAGTTACTAACGAGAATGTCTATCTAGCCACTTGCAGATATAGTGACAAGTTATACCTGCTATGACAGACATTAAAAGGGATATCAATATGTCTAACATAGTCGCACCTCCTTTCTGTTACCAGATTGGAGTAGTAACAACTAGATTATACACCCTATATATACATTTCTAGAAGCATGGATAATCGATATATAGATAAGGTTTATATAGGACCCTATGTTGAGCCCGTAAAACTTCATCATATCCTAATTGACATTACTCTATAGAATACAGTACAATATCTTTATATCTTAAAAACAAGCTATGAATGGGTATAAAGGTTTACAAATCCTGCTTTCAGAGAGTTGCCGGTTGGTGCGAGGCGATAGAGGTTGTACGCTGACACTCTCCCGTGAGCTTTGGTGGCGAATACAGCAGTAGTCATCGACGGTGGTTCCGTTATACCCGCAACGAGTCCCAATTAGGGTGGTACCGTGTTATGTATATAACGCCCCTTTGAGCAACGACAGTTGTTCTGAGGGGCTTTTTTTTATAAAAGTTTAGTCAACCATACTACGTGACCGAATTAAAGTGGTGCTCTGACGCTCCAGCTATCTTAACGGTCTTCGGCCTAGGGCCTCGACCTACTAAAGTCGCTTGCGAGCACGCACTTTAATTCTACGTTTTGTTTGATTAAACTTTTATAAATGTTAGATGAGAAAGTATGTATTCAGGACGATAACGGTCTTCGGCCTAGGTCCTTGACCTACTAAAGTTGCTTGCGAGCACGCACTTTAATTCTACGTTTTGTTTGATTAAACTTTCACAATGAATAGATATAATAAAGTGTTATGTTTTTATTAGTACAGAAAAGGTGAAGATTATGGATCAAAATCGCGTATATTTCTTCGATACAACCCTTCGTGATGGGGAACAAACACCAGGTGTATCTTTACAAACTCCTGAAAAAATTGAAATTGCGAAAGGCCTAGTACGCCTCGGCATCGATGTAATCGAGGCTGGCTTCCCAGCAGCATCCCCAGGAGATTTTGAAGCAGTACAAACGATTGCACGCGAAGTGAAAGGCGCAACAATTTGTGCGTTGGCTCGTGCTAATGAAAAGGACGTACAAAAAGCGATTGATGCATTGAAAGATGCGGAACGTAGCCGTTTGCATGTATTCATTGCTATTTCCGAGCTTCATATGGAATATAAATTAAAAATGACTCGCCAAGAGGTATTGGATAAGGTTAAATCCGTATTGGCATATGCAAAAGGTAAGGTTGATGAAATCGAGTTTTCTGGTGAAGATGCGGCACGCTCTGATTTAGATTTCGCATGCCAAGTATTTGGTGTTGCCATTGCTGGTGGTGCAACAATTATTAATGTACCAGATACAGTAGGTTACATGAACCCTACTGAGTTCGGTGATAAAATCCGCTATATTAAAGAACATACACCAGGCATTGAAAATGCAATTATCTCCATTCACTGTCATGACGATTTAGGTCTTGCTAATGCAAATACGTTAGCTGCTATTAAAGCAGGTGCACGCCAAGTAGAAGGCACAATTAATGGCCTAGGCGAACGGGCTGGTAACGTAGCGATTGAAGAAGTTGTAATGGCTCTTAAAACACGCCATGATTACTTCGGCGACCTTCAAGTGAACATTGATACAAAACAATTTACGAAAGTTTCTAAACTAGTAAGTCGTTTGACAGGTGTCGTAGTTCCACCAAACAAACCAATCGTAGGTTCTAACGCTTTTGCTCATGAGTCTGGTATCCATCAACATGGTATGATGAGCAATCCTGAAACATATGAAATCATGACTCCTGAGTCCGTAGGGGCTGAAAAAACAGACCTCGTATTGGGCAAACACTCTGGTCGTCATGCCTTTGCTGATCATTTGGCAAAACTTGGTTTCCAATCTTTCACAGAAGAGAAAATCAACGACCTCTTCGCTAAATTTAAAGAATTGGCAGACCGTAAAAAACAAGTATACGATGATGACATTATCGCTCTTGTAGTAGATAACTTACATCATAAAAAAGCATTCGAGCTTGTGGCTCAATACTACAAATTGGGTGAAAAAGGCTACGCCTATGCTGACGTTCGCCTCATGACACCAGAAGGTGAAAAAGCCGATGCTGCCGTTGGTGACGGTCCAGTAGACGCATCCCTTAAAGCCGTTGAACGTGTGGTTGGCTTGCCAATTAGCTTAAAAGACTACCAAATCCGTGCCATCACAGCTGGTAAGGATGCCCTTGGGGAAGCAACCCTTAAGGTTGAATACAACGGTCGCTTGTACCATGGTCGTGGTATTAGCACCGATATCGTTAAATCAAGTGTGAACGCATATATTAATGCAGTTAACTCAGTATTCCTAGCTATGGAGCTAGAACAACAGGAGGAAGAATAATATGGGTATGACCATTACTGAAAAGAATATGGCTCGCCACGCGGGTCTTGATGTTGTAAAGCCAGGCCAAATCATCGAATGTCATTTGGACGCTGTTTTGATGAACGACATCACATTCCCACCAGCGCGTAAGGAGTTCTTGAAAATCGGCAAACCTGTATTTGACCGTCATAAAATCTACTTGGTGCCGGATCATTTCACACCAAATAAAGATATTCAATCCGCTACACAAGCGAAAGTCATGCGCGACTTCGTACGCGAACATGGCATTACAAACTACTTTGAAGTGGGTAGAATGGGTATTGAGCACGTTATTTTGCCAGAAAAAGGCCTTATCGGTCCTGGGGAAATGATGATTGGTGCGGACTCCCACACTTGTACATATGGTGCGGTAAATGCATTCTCCACAGGCGTAGGCTCCACTGATGCGGGCGTTGCTATGGCAGAAGGTAAAACTTGGTTCAAAGTGCCTGAAACAATTAAGGTTGAGCTTATCGGCAAACCTAACAAATGGGTAACTGGTAAAGACGTAATCCTTGATTTAATCGGTAAAATCGGCGTAGATGGTGCTCGTTACATGGCTCTTGAATTTGCTGGCGAAGGCGTACAACATATGACTATGGCTGATCGTCTTACAATCTGTAACATGGCCATCGAAGCTGGCGGTAAATGTGGCGTATTCCCATATGATGAAATTACTGAAGCATACATTAAAGGTCGCGTAAATCGTCCTGTAGAACCAATTAATCCAGACCCTGATGCAGTATATGCTCAAACTGTGACTATCGATTTGTCTAAATTGCAACCAGTTGTAGCATTCCCTCATTTGCCATCCAACACACATTACATCAACGAGATCGACAAAGATATTAAAATCGATCAAGTTATCATCGGTTCCTGTACAAATGGCCGTTACGAAGACTTGGTGGCAGCTGCAGAAATCTTCAAAGGTCGCAAAGTAGCTCCATTCGTTCGTTGTATCGTAATTCCTGGTTCCCAAGATGTATACGATCAAGCTATGAAAGATGGTTTATTGGACATCTTCATTCAAGCTGACTGCGCCGTGTCCACGCCAACATGTGGTCCTTGCTTAGGTGGTTACATGGGTATCATGGCAGCTGGTGAAAGAACCGTTTCCACTACAAATCGTAACTTCCGTGGTCGTATGGGTCACGTTGATTCTGAAGTATATTTGGCAAGCCCTTACGTGGCGGCAGCAAGTGCTGTATTAGGCCGCATTGCAGGCCCTGAGGAGGTTTAATATGGATTTTGAAAGCAAAAAAATCTGGCGCTACGGCGACGATGTAGATACAGACGTAATCATTCCAGCTCGATACTTGGCAATTGCCGATTGGAACGAATTAGCTGAACATGCGATGGAAGATATTGATACTACTTTCGCTCCCAATGTGAAAGCTGGCGAAATCATGGTAGCTGGTAAAAATTTTGGCTGTGGTTCCTCCCGTGAACACGCACCAGGCGTTATCAAAGCAAAAGGCGTGCCTGTTATCATTGCACACTCCTTTGCTCGTATCTTCTTCCGTAATGCTATCAACATCGGTTTACCAGTAATTGAAATCGGCGAACAAGTCGATCGTATCGACGCTGGCGATGCAATCGGCGTAGACTTGTCTAAAGGTATCGTATACAACTTGACTAAAAACGAACAATACCAAGGCACTGAATTGCCACAATTCATTCAAGACATTGCGGCAGCAGGAGGTCTTGTGAACTTTGCGAAAAACCGCAAATAAGGGCGAGCCAAACACTCGTCTCAAGCCTCCACTGGCCGGGTCTGACTTCGGCCTGCGGCCTACGCAGGGCCAAAGTCGTTTTCGACGAGCATTCGGCTCTTGGGAGTGTGAAGGCTCGGCACAGGCTATATAGACCTGAATAGTGCAATAAAGGCTGATGAGTTTGTGGCTCATTTATGAGCATTTGTTATATGGAGAGGTAATATGAGCGAAAAGAATATCGTATTGATTCCTGGTGATGGTATCGGTACTGAGATTATTACTGCAGCGAAGGCTGTGTGTGATGTGGCTTTTGAGAAAGCTAATGTAAAGGTTAATTGGATTGATAAAAAAGCGGGCGGTGCGTCTATTGATGCATACGGTGTGCCTTTGACTGAGGATACTATCGAGGCTTGTAAAGCTGCTGATGCTGTATTACTTGGTGCTGTAGGCGGTCCTAAATGGGATAATGTGGATCCTGCTATCCGTCCTGAGAAAGCAATCCTTGGTCTTCGTAAGGAGCTTGGTTTGTTCTGTAACTTGCGTCCTGTAAAAATCTATCCATCCTTGCAAGAGTATTCCCCTCTTAAAAAGGAACTTGTACAAGATGTAGATTTCGTTATCGTTCGTGAGTTGACTGGCGGTATTTACTTCGGTGAACGCGAAGAGGCACAAGGTGAAGGCGCTAACGAGTTTGCTTGGGATAAAGAAACATACAGCCGTTACGAAGTAGAGCGCATCATGGACATTGCTATGGAAACAGCTCGCAAACGTAATAAAAAGGTTGTATCCGTAGATAAAGCAAATGTATTGGCTTCTTCTCGTTTGTGGCGTAAAATCGCTCAAGAAAAAGCGGCAGCTAATCCAGATATCGCAACAGATTACTTCTATGTAGATAATACAGCGATGCAACTCGTTGTAAATCCTGCACAGTTCGACGTTATCGTTACAACAAACTTGTTCGGCGATATCTTGTCTGACGAAGGCGCTGTTATTTCTGGTTCTATCGGGCTTTTACCATCTGCATCCATGGGTACTGGAACAGCATTGTATGAGCCAATTCACGGTTCTGCACCAGACATTATGGGCCAAAACTTGGCGAACCCATTGGGTACAATCTTGTCCGCAGCTATGATGTGCCGTCACTCCCTTGATTTGCCTCAAGTGGCTGACGCTATTGAAAAAGCTGTTGAACAAGTACTCCTTGATGGTTACCGTACAGGCGATATCTATCGCGAAGGTTTGAAACGTGTGGGTACGACAGAAATGGCACAAGCTGTTATTGAACGTTTGTAGTCATGTAAGCTCGTGCATCTTGACTAGTTCTCTGATTTTTGTCATATAGTCAGATGCATGATCCTATATCATGTGCGGTAAAAGAACGCTTACGACATTGCATCGCATTTGGTGAGGTATGTTTAGTTTGTATTTAGTATAGTTTTAGAATGAGGTGTTTACCATGAAATCAACTATTTACAGAAATCTCACTATTACTGCGTTATTAATGGCTTTAGCAATTATGATCCCTATCGTAATGCCATTGAAAGTCGTCATACCACCGGCTTCTTATACACTGGCCAGTCATGTGCCAATCTTTTTGGCTATGTTTTTATCACGTAAATCGGCGGCTTGTGTAGTTATTGGATCCACGTTAGGATTCTTTGTAGCAGGATTCCCTCTTGTTATTGTTATGCGTGCAGCATCACATATCTTTTTTGCGTTGCTTGGTGCGTGGTATCTTAAAAATCACATGGAAGTATTATCAAATGCTTTTTCTTTTGTGACTTTTAACTTTGTGTGCGCTATCATTCATGCTATTGGTGAAGTTGTTGCATGTTTACTATTCTATACAACTACTACATTACCGAATATCGACTTAATGTACGTTGTATTTGTCCTCGTTGGAGGTGGCACTATTGTGCATAGTATGGTTGATGGATATATTTCCTTGTATATCTACAAGGCCATACCTAAATCCATCATTGAATAAATGATAGTAACCTAATATGGAATGAAATAGGGGGTGACCATTGGTCATCCCCTTAATCTATCTTTTTAGTGATTATAATTGTTATAATAGATTTGTAGAATATTGAGGCAGAACATCTTATAACTAATTCTAGTAATGGAGGTGAAGATAGTGGCTACATCAAGCTTTTTTAAACCCTTAGTTGTGCGGCAACAAGATGAAGCAGCATGGGTTAAAGCCTTTGATACGACGGAGAAAATTAAGCGAAATAAAAATTATACAATCAATAAGTTGAATAAAGAAGCTGGCCGTAAAGTTTTAGAACAAGTTGTGAGGAATAGTTGCTGATTTAATTTGTATATGTATCAAACACAAAATCTATAATTGTCCGAATGGTTTCATTAGCCCCTATAATCTTGATTTGTTTATATGATTTGAGACCTAGAATTTTAATTGGATCTGCCAATAAAGCGGTTAAAAAGCTGTGTGTAGCTGTTATAGCGTGAGAGAAATCAAGGATTACGGTTTCTCCTTTTTGTATAGCTGGTATGATTTTTCGCTCTCTAAGATTAATAGCTTCTAGTTTAACTTCACACCGTTCTCCGCAATAGTTATACATATCAATGTACAATTCGGGAGCGCGGACTATATTATTTCGTTTAGCTACAGTTTCGGTAGCGTGTTTTCTGAAATCCTCTAGGTGTTTATGAAGGTCATATGTTTTTAGCCTATCAAAACCAATGGTCATGTATATGAATGTGCCAGGCCAAGAGTTGTTTAGCGTTGTGTATGTTACATCTAGTGGAGAAATATGTGCGACACCATCGCCTGATACGATGTACATATCTGCTTCTAATGTTTTGCCAAGATTACTAGATAAGTACAGGCCCATGCCTGCATTGTTTTGTTGCTTGTAAGGACCTACGTTGACGCCAAATGTACCAGAGATTTCAGGCTCTAGTGCCATAGCGATGGCATCTGCATTGTTTGTGAAAGGCGCATAGGTTTGCTCTAAATGTGTTTTAATACCTACACCAAGATCAGCAAGAATAAATGATAGTTGGTTTTTATCTCGATACCAGTTAAATTGTAATAATGATGGAATCTGAGGATTAAAACCGTGTTCTAATGCATTATATGTTAGTTCGGATATGATATAACGAACTGCATCCTCATATCCTCTAATTAAATCTGTAGGTAAGTCCATAGCGTAATCACGAATTGTATTTAGCATTTGCGTAATATTATGATCTTTGTATTTGATGGCGAAGAGTGGTTTGTTGTAGACGTAGTGAAAGTTATTTTGGGAATTATTTAGAATAGAGAGGTAGTTTGGACCATCTAAACGATTCCACATAATATCTAGTGTGGAATGTTTAGGAAATTGGATGGAAATAAATGTTTTTTGTTGTTTTAGCTTCCATAAATATAAGATTAGTAGTGTGAGTGTTTGATAGCTTGCATGTTTGCATTGGTTTCCATCAATAATAATTTTGGTATTTGAATAATTCCATTTAAATAAAGATAGAATTGAATCAAACTCGGTAATACCATTTTGAATAAATGAGAATGCTTTTGGTAGGGGAATGATAGGGGTTCCTTGTTTTGTGCGTAGTGTGTTAGTCATGTTTCTCTCTCCTTTAATTGACAATGATTAATCACTATTGCTATACTAATCGTATAGAATAACACTAAGGGGGGCCTTGCTAGAGCGAAATGTTTGCCCCACAGTTATTATGAAACATCATGTTTCATGCCCCATACTTTGTATGGGGTTTTCTTATATCTATATTATAGAACTAATGTTTGCAAAAACAAGAGAAATATAGCTATTATGATTTATTGATACATATCTACTATTATTTCATGATTTTTGCAGTTTTATCATACCGTTCCGAAGTAGTTTCATTCTTCTGTATGTCCAGCTATTTCCTCATCTTGAATTGGATGTATTAATTTTATACAATATCTGTAATATTAATTTATGGGAATGTAGAGCATTTAGGAGAGATAGATGAGTGGTCAGAACTGGTGTCGCCGCATAGGTTTAGTTATGTGCATCGTAGCGAGTGTAGGCATTGTAAGCGGCTGTGAGTTTAATATGGATAATTTAAGGAATAGCAGTCAGGTGAAAGCTACGCAAAGCGATAGTGAGAAGGAAATCTGGCGTGTTTTTAAGTTTTATTTGTCCGCCACAAATGAGTTTAATTTTACTAGTGTAAAATATAGCCATCAACATATGGAAACGGTGCAGCAAGCACGACAAAATATACCGTTAGCTGAGTTTAAAGAGCGGGATTATGAACGTCTTGAGCAAGAACTCATCGCTGCGCGAGAAGCGGGGCACACACATAGTGACTTGGAAGCAGCTACAGATGCTTTATTACCGGTATTGCACGACGTTGTGGTGGCTGTAAAAGAGTTAGATACGTATTATAAAGAAAAGCGCTATGAATCAGATAATTATGCATTTGCTCACACGCAGTTGGAGAAACTTTCATCATTAATGGATGTATTTGAACCAAAATATGATGCGTTAGATACCATTGTTAAGACCTATCACAAGCAGGAGGGAGAACGTCTTGTTAAACTGATGCGCAACAATGGGCAGACGAATGGCGCTAATATGACGGAAATGATGCTTATCTATAGCAATATAGTAGATCATATTGTAGAGCATAAATCGGATAGTGATTTCCAATGGGTGAAAGCACAGAAGAAAGCAGCCGATGGAATTGGGGCAAAGATTACTGCTGCCGAGGCTCAGAATCGTTTAGAGCAAAAGAAACATCTTGATAAAGCGATTGAGGATTTTATTGCTGATCCTCGTAGTGAAACGGAAGAAGCTGTGGTTGAGCAATATAATGAAATGGTAAGTAGTCCAATGAATTTTGCATTATTAGATTCTGTGCAGAAGCCGTATGTGCCGCAAGAGTTATAATGTGAAATGGTATATGTTAAACATGATATAAATTTCGGGTAGAATATATTTGACAATCTACCCTTATGAGCCCTATAATTATCTATTATATGAATATTGCGTTGAAAAAGACGGCACGTCTCAGACGGATTTAGTAGAGACCAAACTCATGGGCTGAAAGGTTTGGAAATCTAGAGATGTGCGGATCACTTTGGAGCAAGCAGGAACCTGCCGGTGAACACCGTTATATGTCTAAGTGGCTTTCACAAATTGAAGCCTAGGTATTTCGTATGCTTGGAATATTCTAGCTTTCATAGAAGGTCAGTAGGGTGGTACCACGGATATTACGTCCGTCCCTTCGGGGGCGGGCGATTTTTTTATGTAAAAGGAGCACATCATGGATTACGGTAAGACGTTACATCTGCCTGAAACAGAATTCCCAATGCGCGGCAATTTGCCTAAGCGCGAACCAGAAATTTTAAAGTTCTGGGAAGACAACAAAATTTATCAAAAACGTTTGGAATTGCGTAAAGACGCAAAACCTTTCATCTTGCATGATGGCCCTCCATACGCAAATGGTAAATTGCACATCGGTCATGCCCTCAACAAAACGTTGAAGGACATCATCATGAAATACAAAACAATGACTGGTCATTATACTCGCTATATCCCTGGTTGGGATACGCACGGTTTGCCAATCGAGCATGCGGTTATTAAAAACACTGGTCTTAACCGTCATGAAATGGCACCTCTTGATTTGCGCAATAAATGTAAGGAATATGCATTAGAATGCGTAGAAAACCAAAAACAAGACTTCATTCGCTTTGGTGTATTAGGCGAATGGGAACGCCCTTATTTGACATTGCGCCCTGAGTTTGAAGTTAAACAACTTGGTATCTTCGGCGAAATGGCAAAACGCGGCCACATCTATAAAGGCCTTAAAACTGTATACTGGTGTACACACTGCGAAACTGCATTAGCAGAAGCAGAAATCGAATACGCTGAGAAAAAATCCTTCTCCATTTACGTAAAATTCCCTTACGTATCTGAGAAAAAGGTAACATTGCCAGCTGGCGTAGATCCAAAACAAGCATACTCTGTTATTTGGACAACTACTCCTTGGACAATGCCTGCCAACGTAGCAATCTCTGTTAATCCAGGGCTTGAATATGGTTGGGTAAAAGTAGGTGACGAATACTACTTGATGGCTACTGAACTCGTTGATGCGGCTATGAAAGATATCGGTATCGAAGACTACGAAATCGTTAATCGCTTCTCTGGTGCAGATTTGGAATTGGCTGATTTCAAACATCCATTCGTAGAACGTAATGCTACAGTATTGTGTGGTGACCATGTAACACTTGAAGCAGGTACTGGTTGCGTACATACAGCTCCTGCACACGGTGAAGATGACTTTAACATCGTTATGCGTTATAACAAGGAAGGCAAAACTGAACTTCCTATCGTATCTCTTGTTAATGAAACTGGTAACTACACTAAACAAGTGGACGACAACCGTTATGGTGATACTGAATTCCCATTGGCTGGTGTAGAAATCCACGATGCAGAAGTGCCTGTAATTAAAATCTTGGCGCACAACAATGCATTACTTCACAAATCTAGCTTGCGTCACCAATATGCTCACTGCTGGCGTTGTAAAAATCCTGTCATCTACCGCGCCACAGAACAATGGTTCTCCTCTGTAGATGGGTACCGTCAACAAGCGCTTGATGCTATCGATAACCAAGTACAATGGATCCCTAAATGGGGCCATGACCGCATCTTTAACATGGTTCGCGACCGCGGTGACTGGGTAATTTCTCGTCAACGTATTTGGGGCGTGCCAATTCCTATTTACTATTGTGAAAGCTGTGGCGAGCACATCATCAACGACGACACTATGTCTGCATTGCTTGAAAAAGTAGCCGTAGAAGGTTCCGATGCTTGGTGGGCTCACAGTGCAAAAGAATTGTTACCAGAAGGTTTCAAATGTCCTCATTGCGGTCATGATGAGTTCAAAAAAGAAACAGACATCATGGACGTATGGTTTGACTCTGGTTCCTCTTGGTCTGGCGTACTTGAAGTTAATGGCTTAGATGTACCATGTGCTATGTACCTTGAAGGTTCTGACCAACATCGCGGTTGGTTCAACTCTTCCTTGTTGACTGCAGTAGCAACAACTGGTAAAGCACCATACAACTCCGTATTGACTCACGGCTTCGTTGTGGACGGCGAAGGTCGCAAAATGTCTAAATCTGTAGGTAATACAGTGGCACCTAGTGACATCATCGACGTATACGGCGCTGACGTTATGCGTTTGTGGGTATCCTCTGCGGATTACCAAGCAGACGTACGTTTGTCCAAAGACATCGTAAAACAATTGTCCGAAGTATACCGTAAGATCCGTAACACATTCCGCTTCTTGCTTGGTAACTTGGATGACTTCAATCCAAACACTGATAAAGTGGCTTACGCAGATATGTCCGAATTCGATAAATGGGCATTGTTGCGCTTAGAAGAAGTACGTCAAAAGGTTACTGACGCATACGAAAACTATGAATTCCACATGTTATACCATGCAATTCATAACTTCTGTACAGTAGACTTGAGCTCCATCTACCTTGATGTAATGAAAGATACTATGTACGCTGAAAGCAAAAACAACGTAGCTCGTCGTTCTGCTCAAACAGCAATGTACGAAATCTTGAAAACATTGGTAGCTATGGTATCTCCTGTACTTTCCTTCACAGCAGAAGAAGTTTGGAAGTACATGCCTAAAGAAGACGGCATGCCTGAATCTGTTATGCTTCAAGATTGGCCACAAGGTCATCCTGAACACTTCAACCAAGAATTGGCTGATAAATGGAGCCAATTGTTAGACTTGCGTACATCTGTACAAAAAGCATTGGAACTTGCTCGTCAAAACAAAACAATCGGTCACCCACTAGATGCATCCGTTACAGTATATGCTGAAGGCGCTGCATTCGACGCATTGAACGCTCTTGGTGAAGAAGGCTTAGCTAAACTCGTTATTGTATCTGAAGCTCACATCGTAAACGGCGCTGCACCAGCAGAGGCTGTAAAAGACGAAGAAACAGGCGTAGCGACAGTAGTTGCTCCATCTGAACTTGAAAAATGTGAACGCTGCTGGGTCCACCGCGATACAGTAGGTCAAGATAGCGAACATCCTACACTATGCCATCGTTGTGCAGAAGTAGTGAAAGCTCTCTAATAGCGACTTATTTTAACACTATATAAAAAATATCCCCTCCGATAAGCTCCACCGGCTTTAACGACCTAGCGGTCTAGCCAAAGTCGCTTCTCGAAGGGGATATTTTTATTAGTCCAAAAACTACGTTCTCTATTATAGAACCTTTCTACGTGGGAAAGGTCAAAAGTCGCCTTCTAAAGGGGATATTTCTATTGGCGTTTAAACTACATTCGCTATTAGAGTGCTTTTCTGGTGTTTTTGTTTTGTGTTACAATGATGGAAATATTGGCTGCTAGTAAAGGGAGGGAATATCATGCAATTTATGTTAATGCATAGAGATGTACCTGTCTTACAGTTTGCTATTTTCGATGATAGAAATTGGGCCCATATTGTTGATGTATTGAATGCGGCTCATGTACCCGTTAATATGCTTGTGCAGCCTCATAATAGAGAACGTGCTTTAAATGAATTTATTGACCATCGATTTATTCCGCAAAGTCGTTCTAATTACGATGTTATTAAGGCCTTGTATAAGGCAAAAGATGCGTTTGAATTGTCCATGCGATCGTACATGGTGAGTATTTCTGACCATTATTGGGTTAAACCTTGTGATAGTTCTGTGACTTGGTCTGATGTGAATTTTTATGATAATCCAATTCCCGATGATCAAGTGTTAATAGGCGCTATTGATACATTACATCAATATGATCCGTGGCGTCGGACGCCGAATACATCGAATAATGGGACATTACGTCAGATTTGGTTGCACCGTGGGGATGAGATTTTGCTTTCAAAAGCGGGAGAATTGACCTTTAAACAGGAACCATTTAATGAGGCCGTTGTTAGCGATATATTAGCCTATTTTGATGTGCCTTATATAACATATTATTTGGATTATATGTCGGATGAAGCTGAGAATGTATCGGTCTGCGACTGTTTTACGAATCGTAATGTAGAATACATTCCTGCATGGCAATTGACGACTAACACAAAACCAAATGATGTGAGTGAATACGCGCATTACGTGAATCAGTTGCATTCATTTGGTCTTACTGATGTGACGAGTCAGTTAGAGCAAATGATTGTGCTTGATGCGCTCATTGCTAATGAAGATCGTCATTGGGGCAATTTTGGGGCTCTTCGTAATAGTGAAAGCCTAGAATTCATCGGTCTTGCTCCTGTTTTTGATAACGGAAACTCCTTGGGGTATAAAGCGGCATCTGTTAGGCGCAACCGTAATGCTGATGTGTCCGTAGCTTTTAACAAGACTCATACGCTGGAATTGAAACATGTGTCCTCTGCTGTGAAAGTAGATTGGGATGGCATTATGAATCATTGTATGGAGCTTGTAGAACATAGATATAATCAACTGGTAGAACCAGAGTTTTGTATGGATCGTGCACATATGATTGGCCAATTCATACAAGAACGAGCAAAAAATTAAAAAACTTTTTAGATTTATGAATTCATTGTATGCTACCATTCTCCTCAAATATATGATGATAATTGTTATCGCCCTATTTTCCTCATGAAAACCTTATGTGTAAAAATCTACTCATTTCATATTAGAATTAAAAAGTTCATTTATGATATTTATAGTTAGTTTAGTAAGTGAGTGTATGAGAAGGAGGAATATGCAATGGTAGTGACAATCATTAAAGCTGTTATGGCTGCTCTTACTGGTTTGGTAAACGCATTATTGCCTTTATTTAAATAATAAAGTTCCCAAAACCCTCATAAACCCTCAAAGCTTGAGTATGTATACTCAGCTTTGAGGGTTTTTTCTTTATGTATATTTTTACTTACAATAGAATGAAATAATATGCAGATTTGAGATTTAAACGATATTTATTGTTGGTTTAAATGTAGGCGCTTTCGTTGACTACATCTAAATATATACATATAATAAAAATGAAATAAAGATGAATATACATCTTAGAACTACATATAGAGGGAGAATGAGAGACATGAAAAGAATATTAGTTGTAAAAGCTATGGTTCTTGGAGCCATAGCTTGTTCTATTAGTGCTATTGGATTTGCAGCGGGTGTAGAGTCTACACATATACAAGATGCAACCAATACACAACAAAATATACAAGGCACGGAAAAACATGATGCCGTGCAATCCAATTGGATGGACCGCACAGATATTAAGGTTGGCACACAGTCTAAAGTGGGTACACAAGTGTCTATAGAAACATTGCAACCATTAACTCATTACGATGAGAACTCCAAGTCCGTATTGTTTGTACAAGGCGGTATTGGTCGAGGTGGCCAAGAGCATTCTGTTAGTTACTATCACGGATATCATGAGATTTGGTATCCTTATAACCCTGTAACAGGTAAAGGTGACCAACGATATATGGCAGAAAAATATGAACATACGAAATCATTAGGCACTGTAGCGAATGTAGGTTTAGGGTATCGCCATCTTAGTAAGAATGAGCATGCCTATGTTGGTGTTAATGCCTTCGTTGATCGCGCTTTCTCCGAGAATGCTAATCGTGTAAGTGGGGGTCTAGAATATGTATCAGGTCTTAACGAAGTCCGTGCTAATGTATATAGAGGTTTAGGGAGTGTGAAATCGCAATCTGATATGATACATTTACCGCCATCGTACTTCACATTTAATTTGGCTGGGGGCCCTGCTTACTATATGCCACATACATCTCAAAAGGTATTATCTGGATATGATGTAAGTTATGCTCGTACATTTAAAAATGCTCGCTGGGCCCGTGTACATGCGACCGTATATCATTGGAATGGTCTTAGTGTGCCTAATCATAGCAACGCATTATTGAAAACGCTTGAAATTGGCAACAGTCACGGATGGAATGTAGGAACTACATTGCAAGTAACGCCACATGTATCGCTAGATATAGGCTATACATCGGATAGTAAGTATACTAGTGGTGCTTATGGATTTGTTAAATATACATTGGGAACATCCAAGTTTGCATGGCATGGTGGTAAACATAGTGATGATACCATTACGAATGCTCGCGCTAGAATGCTAGATAAGGTAGACCGTAGTCCTATGACAATAGGCCATACATATGAAGAAGATTGGTATGTAAGACCTAATGATCACTTATAAAATTGATGATCATTTATAATATGGAGAAAATGTTAGTTTTATCATTGTCATGAGAGGAGACTATATATAATGTCAGGTAAATTATTATTGAAAACCATGGTTTTAGGGACTATGACTTTCAGCATATATACAATAGGAATGGCTGCAGAGGTTCAAGATGTAAATGGACTAGATTCTGCACAACAAACAATTGCATCCGATACAGCTAGGAAAGAGGCTGTTCGTTCTAGCTGGATGGACCGAACAGATGTGGTAGTCGGCGTTGGTATGAAAGATTCGAAAGAGACGCATAGTCAGCACCATTATGTTGGTGAATCATCGATGAGACATGATGTTCTAAATAGTGTAACTTCGAAAAGTTTAAAGTCTACTGAAATCAATAAATTGTATATTGAGACCTTGCAACCTATAACCCATTATGATGAAAATGCTAAAAGCGTTGTCTTTGTACAAGGTCGGATTGGGCGCAGTGGAGAAAAGATTTCATCTCGTGCATTAAATAATTATTGGGTTCCAGCCAGACCTGCAGGGACGTTTATAACACATGATAAGCAAACAGATAAGAAAGAATCATTAGGAATGAATGCTAATATTGGCATTGGCTATCGTCGTCTTAGCAAAGGTGAACATGCTTATGTTGGTGTTAATGCGTTCTATGACCATGTGTTTAAAGGTGGTTATAAGCGCGTTAGTGGCGGTGTAGAATATGTGGCAGGTCTTAATGAATTTCATGCTAATCTGTACCGAAATCTGGGGACTGATGATAGAAAATATATAGGACTCCGTGGGCGTAGTAATGTATTGGGTGATCCTGCAGGACTGTATCCATATGGTCTGGATTCTAATCAAGGTCTTTTTAATTATGGTGTGGTTTCTTATGAAAATCATTGGATGCTATCAGAAAAGGTTGCTGCTAGTGGATTTGATGTAGGATACTCACGGACCTTCAAAAATGCTCGATGGGCTCGTGTCTATGCGGACTATTATAATTGGCGTGGTAGAGAGGCTGTAAGAGTAGGGTATCATAAATTAAAAAAACGTGATGCCATAAAAGGTTTTAAAGTGGGTGCAGAATTCCATATCACACCGCATCTTACCCTTGATGCGGGTTACCAAACGGCATCTCATCATTTGAGTGGTCCTTATGCGACCTTGAAATATACTATCGGTACATCCAAGTTTGCTTGGCATGGCGGTAAACATAGTGAAAACGCGATTACAACGGCTCGTTCTAAGATGCTTGATAAGGTACATCGCAGTGATATGGTTGTACAAGAAGTTGAGGAAGAAACTTATGACCACGGCGTTGTCGATGTTGGTTTATAATCTGTAACGCATTAAAATTACTCAGATGATGGCAATTATTATATTGCTACAATAACTATGTGAGAGAAGGGTAAAAATTACATGTATTTTAATACTAAGTTTAATATACGACTGCTACTTTGTGTAGCAGCTTGTACGATGTGCTGGACTATTGCTTTCGCAGATAGTACTGATACAAATACTGCTGTGAAAGTGAATTCTAGCAGTTATCAAGATTGGGCTGATCGAACTGATATTTCAGCGAAGTTTCAAACCAATCACAAGCCAATATATGGCATAGAGACCTTACAACCTATAGGTCATTATGATAACAACTCTAAGAGCGTAGTATTTGTACAAGGAAAAGTTAGCTCTCATGGCGGTGTAAGTCAAATTGCCAATGGATATGCGAACCATGTAACTCGTAATGCGGGCGGAATTGTATATGAATATGACTTTAATCAATCGACACAATCTATAGGCACAACTGGAAGTATAGGACTCGGCTATCGACGACTAAGTAAAGGAGAGCATAGCTATGTAGGTATTAATGCTTTTTATGATTATGCTTTCAAAGAACATTATAAGCGTGCTAGTTTAGGTGTAGAATATGTAACTGGTGAAAATGAATTGTATGCTAATTTCTATAAATCACTAGGGAATGGTACGTCATCCTATCGTGTATTTAAGCGCGATGAAATGATTCCAGCCCCATTCAATACGCCGGACATCAACGTTTCTGTTGGTGAAAGTCATGAAAAACGCGTTGCCTCTGGATATGATGTCGGATACGCACGAACCTTTAAAAATGCCCGTTATATACGAGCCTATATCGACCGTTACCACTGGAATCGTATGAATGGAGAGATTAGAGACATAGAATGGTCTAATCCTGATATATATAACTATAATATCGGATTCCGTGTAAATGGGGTCTATAAAAATGGTATTAAAACCGGTATTAATGTAAATGTGACACCTCACATCTCGGTAGGCATGGGCTATGATAAACCATTTGGTCACTCTGGCGAGCTTTATGTACAAACATTGTATACGCTTGGTAAATCTAAGTTCGCTCTCTTTGGTGGAAAGCATAGTGATGATAGCATGACAACTGCTCGTTCTAAAATGCTTGATAAGATTGAACGTCAAGATATGCAGGGGCTCAATCTAAATGGAGATTTCCGCGTTCATTATCCTCATGATTCTCTAGATTAAAAGTAGCTTATTTCAAAGTTATAACAAAGGAGCTAGTACGCTGTGTACTAGCTCCTTTTGGTATGTATTCTATTATTGCAAATCCTTAGGTACGCTGAGTGGTTTCCAGTTATCTAGCTCTGGAATATCTAAGGTCGTAATGGTTCGTTGTATCCAGTAATTCAAGGACACTTCATTGCCAAAGTATTGTTCAAATAGGTAGGTATTACCGGGAATGTCCTTTTGTTTGCCGTGTTCGTCGACGATGTGGCGCATCGATTCCTTGAGGTACAGTTGCACCCTAAATGGTGTGGACCGCTTGCCCTTGAATATGAAATAGGATGGTCCAATGAAATCGTGGGTACGAACGTTGATTTGCTCGTAGCGATTGCTCTTGAGCCCTTCCAATGATGCTTGTATCATGGCGTTGGCATCGTCATATTCCTCGAGTAGGAATGGTTCTTGATCGACGTCGAGTACATAATGCCACGTCGGTTTTTCTTCATCTGTTTCGATGGCCCATGCATCTGAAAGCTCTGGTAAACGGTGGCTTTCATAAAGATTATGCCACAAATTATGGACATCCTCTACATTGAGCAGCGATTTATAAATAATCTCATGCCCTTCGGCTGGATCGTAGCCGTACAATCGAACTTGATAGGTGTTGCGTGGCATACGTTTAGTCTCCAGTTTATAGATATTCCGCAATTTGTCCGGAATGGTTAGGAAATGATTGTAAAAGCTAAGCACCACCGTATCTTGTGTAGATAGGGCCTTATCGATGATTTTTAGGTTATATAAGGTGGTATCCCACTGAAAGCCATTCATATCGACGGATAGTCGGGCTGCATTGTGAGGCCATGTGGTAGGGGCCGGGCGCACGGTCGTAGAGGATTCGGTTATACCTTCCTTGTAATGCCAATGTCCATCTACCTTTTCGAAGGCTGCTAATCGTTCTGATGCTTCATCATCTACTGGAATATCCTTGATTTCTTCGCTGCGATTGGCGAGATGAGACACGATGTACTGATGGGAGCTTTCATAATAATGAACGGCACTATCGAGGTCAGGTGTTCCCGTTACATAACCTTTTTCATAGGCATAGCCCAAGGCAACGCGTGTGAGCGCACGGGTGATATCGTAGAAGAGCACGCGGTCCTCCTCTTGAAGCGCCCGTTTCTCTTCCTCTAACACGCGGGTCAAGGATTGAATAGCAAAACGGATGTTTTTGGTCACGCCGATGCCGTGAATGCGCATGTAACTAATATATGGCAAGGAGAACAGGAACCGATCCTTTGTCGCCGCCATATGCGTCAAATCGGCGATGAGACCCCAGTCGAGCGGGAGCCCTCCAATGTGAAAGATATAGTTAAATGCAGCTTGCAACGCTGCATAACCGGCGTCATTAAAGTCCTTTGTGGCTGCCTGTTGATACAGTTCAGTAGCCTTGATTGGGTCGTATGGAATAGCCGCACGCAACTCAGGTTGCTCGTAAAAATGATAGTAATAGTCCGCAAGTTCTGCGATACATTCTGGTTGGCCTAGGTCAGCACCCTTTGTAAACCATGTGAAAGCCTCGGTAAATTCGCCCTTTTCATGATGGTCGAGGCCCGTATAAAGCATCATGGTGGGGTTGCCTAATTCAGCGGCCCTACGTGCCACACGGCGTGCATTGTCATAATCGCCTTCGTCGATATAAATATTGCGCAAGTTCCCTTGGAACATGGCGAGCCCTTGCTCAAGGGCTTTGGTAAACCAGCATTTCGCATGCTCCCGAGATTTTGCTTGTAGCGTTTCTTCGTCTACCATACCGCGCAAGGTAGCAATGACTTCACGTAAACTCTTGCTGTGCGTCGCTTGGTGTAATCGTTGACTAAAGCTAGCCTTTTCTGGGCCTAATAGTTGTTTAGCCTCGTTAATAACGTGGTAATCGCCCCAAAAGAATACGTTGCCTATAATATATTGGCAGTATGCATCGTCCTGCTTTGCATAATCATAGATGATGCGGAATGCATCATCAAAGGACAACTGCATATCTCGCCTCACCGTAGGCGTAATCGACCCAGCTATGCGCAATGCTTGTAATGTGCCAATTGGACTATTCCGGCGGATACTATCATGTAAACACTGATACGTGCGCATATTATCCTCTGGAAAACCCGACTCGGCCCACGTAAAGCGAGGCCCTGCATAGACACGTGCCAATAGGGCGTATGCATCTCCTAATTCACGCTCTTCAGGCGATAATGCCTTTTGGTATATTTCCTTTGTATCGATGGCACAAGCGCTATCTGGCGTTGTGCTCGTTGAGCGCAGTTCATGTTGGGATGGCTTTGTATCGTTTGATTGATTATTTACAATCGACTCTAATATGCGGAGACCCTCTTGAGCGGACTGCTGATCATAAGACATAAAAATTAAGTGGAAGACCCGTTGGAGGCGGTCTGTGAAATATTGAGCCATAGGCCCTCCTTTCGTTTTTATACAATACACTACTATTATATACCGAATATGTCTTGCGTTAAAGGTGGGAGGGCGGTGGCGTGTCCTGAGAACCTCCACCGGCCGGGTCTGACTACGCCCTGCGGGCTCCGCAGGGCCAAAGTCGGTTTCAGAACACGCCACCGCCCCACGCATTAAGGCTAGTGTCAATTCGGTATATAATAGTAGTGAAATTGATAAAATCCGTTATTGCCAACCCAACCGTTGGACAGAGAAAGGAGGGCCTACGGCCCGTGCAGAGCCCGAAGTCGTTTTCAGAGGCACCATCACCTTCAACTATCTCGTTCTAGTGTTGATTCGGTATATAATAGTAGTGAAATTGATAAAACCCGTTATTGCCTACCCAACCGATAGAAAGGAGGGCCTACGGCCCGTGACGACGTGTCCTGAGAACCTCCACCGGCCGGGTCTGATTCGCCCTACGGGCTCACAGGGCCAAAGTCGGGTTTTTGGGCCCATCGGTTCTATCCCTCGGTCCATAGCTGACACGCGGAATATAATAGTAGTAAAATTGATAAAATCCGTTATTGCCCACCCAGCCGATAGGAAGGAGGGCCTATGGCCTGTGTGACGACGTGTCCTGAGAATCTCCACCGGCCGGGTCTGATTCGCCCTACGGGCTCACAGGGACATAAGTAGGGTGTGAGGCAACAGAGGAGCATGGCGACGCATGGGGCCCACACATCACTTAGTCACGAACGTAAGATTTCGTAAAACGAAATCCACAGTGAGTGTAAAGTCGGTTTCAGAACACGCCACCGCCCCATGCATTAAGTCTAGTGTTAATTCGGTATATAATAGTAGTGAAATTGATAAAATCCGTTATTGCCCACCCAATCGAGGAACAGGAGGGCCTACGGCCCCCGCGTAGCGCAGTACTCTCTTATCTGTATAACAAAGAAATAATTTTCTAGGCAGAAATAGATTATATATGAAAAAAGACACCCCGTGAAAAAATGACTTTTCCAGATGCTGTGGATTTTCCTTTGGAAAATCTTATATCTCTGGATTAGCGATGTGTGGCTCCCATGTGTCGCTATGCTCCTCTGTTAGCTCACACCCTGCGTCGGCCCTGCCCTTTCACAACAAAAAATAATTGATTAATGTACATAGTGTAGAAAGAGAACACCCTCTCTGAAAACGACTTCGGGCTCCGCGTAGCGCAGTAGCGTGTCGGCTTTCAGAGAGGGTGTTCTCTTGATAACCTAAAACAGATTAATCAATTATTTTTTGTTATAGTCACCAAACCATTTATCGTAAATTTTTTGGTATGTGCCATCTTCTTTAAGTTCTTTAAGTGCTTTGTTAACAGCGTCTTGCAATTCTTTGTTGCCTTTTTTCACGCCTAAAACTATACCTGGGGCTTTAGTAGGTTCGCCTACGAGTTTAAGGTCTTTGTCAGCACCTTGTTTTAGGTAGTACATAGCAACTGCGTTATCGATGATAGCGCCATCGATTGTGCCAGCTTTTAGTTCCATAAAGATATTGGAGTTGGAGTCCATTTCTTTTACTGTTGTGTTAGGAATAGCTTTTGCCATGTCTACAGGAACAGTACCGATTTGAACGCCTACAGTTTTGCCAGCAAGTTCATCCATGTTATGGATTGTGGAGTTGTCTTTACGAACAACTGTGATGAAACCGCCTTGGTCAAAGTAAACATCGGAGAAGTCCAATGCTTTTTCACGTTCAGGAGTAGCGTTGATACCTGCGGCAATCATGTCGATGTCGCCAGATTGAACTGCTGGAATCAAAGCGTCGAAGCCCATGGATTTGAATTCCATTTTTAGACCCAATTTTTTAGCGATGGCTTCGGACAAATCAACGTCGAAACCAACGTATTTATCGCCTTCAGTAAATTCGAATGGTGGGAATGTAGTTTCAGAACCTACACGTAACACACCAGCCTCTTGTGTCATTTTGCTTTTTTCGCTGCCACAACCAGCCAATAAACCCATAGCAGCAACAGCTACGAGTGCGATGGCTGTTAATTTTTTGAATTTAAACATAGTATCCTCCTCAAACACGATACAAACATATTAATCTGTTTCTATTGTACGGAATTTTGAACCAATAGGCAATAACATTGTATAATTAAAGGTACGTAAACAAATTAAGTACACGAAATGTACCTTTTACTAAATAAGGTCGATTATTTATACATATATTTAGGAGGACCTATGTCTCTTACTGAACAATTTTCCAGTGCGTCTGAAAGCTTCGCCCAAGAGGCTTTCACCATTAACTATACATTGGCGAAGAATCCAGAACTGTCTAGTCATGAATTTAAGTCTGTTAAGACAATCGGTGCTGTCCTTGAAAAACACGGTATTCCTGTGACCTATGAGTTCTGTCACTTGCCGACTGCCTTTAAGGCGTCTGTTGTGAAAGTAGATAATCCTAAGGGCCGTTTAGCTATATTATGCGAATACGATGCGCTCCCAGATGTGGGACATGCGTGTGGTCATTGTGCTAGCGGGTCTATGAGTGTGCTAGCGGCTCTTGCATTGCATAAGATGCAGCAAGAAGGCGTAGCTTTCAACATGGATATCGACATCATTGGAACCCCTGATGAGGAAGCGATGGGCTGCAAGGTGGATATGTGCAACGCTGGTGTGTTCAAGAATTACGATTTTGCCATTATGGTGCATCTTGATGGCGAAGAAACGCGGCCGAATTCACAATTCTTAGCCCTTGATTGTTTCCGCGCCAAGTACCACGGTAAACCGGCCCATGCGGCTGGTGAGCCGTGGAATGGCATTAATGCGGTAAACGGCGTGCAGCTCGCCATCCATGCCATGGATATGCTGCGCCAACAAGTGCGTCCAGAGTCGCGCATCGGCACGTGGATCATTAACGGCGGTACCGCGTCCAATGTCATTCCTGCGACTGGCGAATTAGAGGTTACCGTGCGTCATACAGAACGTGACTATTTGAACGGTTTATCTGAACAGATTAAAAAAATCTTTGAAGGTGCTGCCCTTTGTACCGGTACGACTGTAGACGTTGAGTTTTACGGTAACCCTTATGATGATATGAACCAAAACTATCGTGGCACACACCTCATCGAAGAGGTGATGACCGACATGGGACTCGATTTTGAACCAGGTCCAGCGGACATTGGGGGCAGTTCCGATATCGGTAATGTCAGCTATCAATGTGCCGCATTCCATCCTAAATTGCGCTTGGCTGGCCCAGATAAGGTGTGCCACGCCAAAGAGTTTGCGGACGCTATGCTGGAACCAACCATTGAACAAACCATTGTAGATGGCGCCAATATCATTGGGGGCACATTGTTGCGATTAGTAGAAAATCCAACTGTCTTAGAAGAAATTGTGGCTGAGTTTAATGCAACTAAATAATTCTCATCTACATATAATATTACTAAATAGTTTCTAGCTGATGGGAATAGCGCTAAATAAAATGTTTCCTGTATCTGTCTGGAGAACTATAATATTGCAGATAGAATTCATTGTCTCTTTCAGAATTACTGATAATAGATGATAATGGAACATTGCCATTTATAAAGCTACGATTTTGAGTAAAATAAGTGCCCACCTCAATGTCGTGGTGATGAAGCGCCCAGACCACGTTATTTCCCGCGATGACAGGAATGTATTTAAACTCAAGAAATTCAAATAAACTAGCTATGGTGATGCCGTCTGGTACGGTAAATTCTTCGCGATGATGACTCATATCATCGGCCGCACAAACGGCATCTCGATCGATAATTATATGCATATGATTTCACATCCTTTGAAATAGTCATTCTACAATCTTATGTGATTATCTATATTGTACATCAAGTAAAATTTATATTGTATTAAAGGAGGTTTTATGTCCTCATCTGAACCATTAGACATTAAAAACTATATAGGCCTTACTGGTGATACGCCCATTCGATTCATCGCGTCCGATGTGGATGGCACATTGGTCAATGATGCTAAGTCCGTAGATCCAGAGGTGGTCAATGCTGTTCGTGCCGCTCGTGAAAGCGGTATCCGCGTGGCCATCGCATCGGGCCGTGCGTGGCATGAGATGGACGATGTCATCGATGCCATGCCGTGCTTGCGCTATTTTGTGTGCACCAATGGTGCCTATGTCATGGATAAAGAAGAACAAAAGGAACTCGTTCATATTACTCTTGATAAAACGCGTGCCGTAGATTTAGTACGAAAACTAATGACCTACGGTGTGTTTGTAGAGGCTTATGTGAAAGCCGAGATTTTCGGTCAATACCCTGTTGTTGGTAATGAGACAGCGCAAGCAGAACATTTCTTTAGACCGAATATTAGACCTTTCATTTTAAAAACACGTACCATGGTGCCCGATTTAATAGCCCATTTAGAATCGTTACCAGAGGGACCGGAGAAAATTCAAATCTTTTACGGCGATGAACGTATACGCGAACGCATCCTAGCTGATTTGCGGGATGCGTTCCAAGGTGCAGCTATAGATGGCAAAGGGCGCGAACGCTTTTACGATGTCCTTGAATCGAGTGAAGGCAATTTAGAATTTGTGTTACCTCATACGACAAAAGGCACAGCCGTAGAGGCTTTGGCGAACCATTGGGGCTATACGCCTGACGAGGTGATGACCATCGGCGACAGCGAAAATGATCTATCCATGATTCGATTTGCCAGTGCCAGCGTGGCTATGGGAAATGCACGAGATAATGTGAAAGCTGCCGCCCGTTATGAAACGACAGATAATAATCACTATGGCGTAGCTCGTGCACTATATTCGGCTATTGCGTATAATCGTGAATTGGAAAATAAATAGAAAAACTAAGGGGCTAATAGAAATACTAAGCTATTAAGGGACATACTAGTCTACTAATAGAAATACTAAGAGGCTAATGGAAATAGTAATCGGATAATGGATGGCTACGATATCTTATGATTGATAGAGAGGTGATGTAATATGGGCAATCTAAAATTTGATATAGACGATACCTGTGTTAAATGCGGGGCCTGTGCTGAAGACTGTCCTGTACAATGCATCACAGAAGGAACTACAAAATTTATCATTGGTAGCGGCTGCATCAGTTGTGGTGATTGCTATTCAATTTGTCCTGTCGGGGCCGTACAAATACATAAGCTGTTTAAAGATAGAACAGGCCTGTAGTAATCTGAAATGGGTATGTGCAATAATAGGCCTCCTAAAAATTAGAACAGGCCTGTAGTAATCTGAAATGGGTATGTGCAATAGGCCTTTTAAAAATAGAACAGGCCTGTTCTATTTTAAAATAGGCATGTGAAAGGGCGACCTTGAACTATCAGGATCAGAAATGCATTAGAAATCCGAACGTTAAAAAGTAATGTATAATTTTCATACGGAATATATGGAGTCCATATACTTCGTATGGTATAATGAAATGTAATGAAATTTAGCGTTTTGCTTGTTAAAACGCACCCCCAGTACAGGAATGTATGGACATTATAAATTGGTGAATATACTTTCACAAATAGATGCATACGGAGGAACTATGGAAAACAAGGAATTTGTTATTGTTGTCGATTTCGGCGGTCAATATAATCAGTTGATTGCACGCCGTGTTCGTGAAAATCATGTATACTGCGAAGTATATCCATACAACAAAGCATTAGAAAAAATTAAGGAATTGAAGCCGCAAGGTATCATCTTCACTGGTGGCCCTAACAGCGTGTATGAAGAGAATTCCCCTAAAATTGAAAAGGAAATCTTTGAACTTGGCATTCCAGTTCTTGGCATGTGCTATGGTATGCAATTTATGGCGCATACATTGGGTGGCGAAGTTAAATCTGCTGACAACCGTGAGTTTGGTAAAACACCTACTAAAGTGGACACTACATCTCCATTGTTCAAAGGCTTGGACGAAGACCAAGTTGTGTGGATGTCCCACGTTGACTATGTAGCAAAAGTTCCTGAAGGGTTCGAAATTATTGCGCATACAAAAGACTGCCCTGTTGCATCTATGCAAAATAAAGAACGCAAATTATACGCTATGCAATATCATGCAGAAGTATTGCACACTGAACATGGTAAAGAAATGCTTCACAACTTCTTGTATGAAGTATGTGGCTTCACAGGCACATGGACAATGGCAAACTATGCAAAAACTGCTATTGAAGAAATCCGTAACACTGTAGGCGATGGCAAAGTATTGTTAGCATTGTCTGGCGGTGTAGATAGCTCCGTTGCGGCAGCTCTTATTTCTAAAGCTGTTGGCGACCAATTGACTTGTATCTTCGTTGACCATGGCTTGATGCGTAAAAACGAAGGCGACGAAGTTGAAGCAGCTTTCAAAGACTCCGGCATGCATTTCATCCGCGTCGATGCAGAAAAACGTTTCTTAGATAAATTGGCTGGTCTTGAAGATCCAGAAGCTAAACGTAAAGCCATCGGCGAAGAATTCATCCGCGTATTCGAAGATGAAGGTCGTAAAATCGGCTCCGTTGACTTCTTGGCGCAAGGTACAATCTACCCTGACGTTATTGAGTCCGGTACTGGCGAAGCTGAAGTTATCAAATCTCACCACAACGTAGGCGGCTTGCCTGCAGTTGTAGACTTCAAAGGCCTTATCGAACCATTGCGTAACCTCTTCAAAGACGAAGTACGTGAACTTGGTTCTGAATTAGGCTTGGCTGATTACCTCGTATGGCGTCAACCGTTCCCAGGTCCTGGTCTTGCTATTCGCGTAATGGGCGAAATCACGAAAGACAAACTCGACATCTTGCGTGATGCGGACTACATCTTCCGTGACGAAATTGCAAAAGCTGGTCTTGATCGTAGCATCAACCAATACTTTGCAGTATTAACATCTACACGTACTGTAGGCGTTATGGGCGACTTCCGTACATACGATTACACATTGGCATTGCGTGGCGTAACAACAACAGACTTCATGACTGCTGACTGGGCGCGCATCCCTTATGACGTATTGGACACAATCTCCCGTCGTATCGTAAACGAAGTACAACACATTAACCGTATCGTGTACGATATTACATCTAAACCACCTGCTACAATTGAGTGGGAGTGATAGTTTTGAGCCTTCTGTTACTTTTGTAATGGAAGGCTTTTAAGTTTATAATATATTAGTATAAATAAGTTAATAAATGATATTTTATGAGGTTCGGATAGAAACTTTATTTTAAAAGGAAATTCCTGAAATCATAATAGAATATTAATTATATCGTTATATAAGAAAGAGGATAAGAAATGTATAAAGCTATTGATCTATTTGCCGGGATCGGTGGAATACGATTAGGTTTTGATCAGGCATTTCAGAATGAGATAAAAACTGTTTTTGTCAGTGAATGGGATGACAAGGCGGTGGAAACATATAGAGCAAACTTTAACAGTAATGTAAATATAGTCGGAGACATTACGACAGTTGATGAAAAAAATATTCCTGAACATGATATATTATTGGCCGGATTCCCTTGCCAGGCGTTTTCTCTTGCCGGGCGGAAAAAAGGATTTGAAGATGCTAGAGGCACTTTATTTTTTGATGTTGCGAGAATTGTAAAATATCATAAACCTAAAGTTGTTTTTTGTGAAAATGTAAAAAATCTTGTCAATCATGATCGAGGTCGCACATTCAAAATTATTAAAAATATATTGGAAGAATTGGGGTATCGAGTTTTTTATAAGGTCTTGAACAGTAAAGATTTCGGTGTTCCGCAGAATCGAGAAAGAATTTATATAGTTGCATTTAGAACTGATATAGCACCTTTATCTTTTAGCTTTCCGGATTCAAGTGGAACGTCAACCTTTATAAAGGATATAATTGAAGAGCATGAGGTTTCTTCTAAGTATTATTTATCAACAACATATTTGGAATCATTGAGACGACATAAAGAAAGACATATGTCAAAAGGAAACGGATTCGGCTATGAAATCAGAGATAATGACTCTGTCGCAGGCGCGATTGTTTGCGGAGGTATGGGACGGGAAAGAAATCTTATAGTTGATAATCGTTTGACGGACTTTAAGCCTGTAACACATATAAAAGGAGAGGTAAATAAAGAATTTATTCGTAAAATGACACCTCGTGAATGGGCAAGACTACAGGGATTTCCTGATAAATTTAAGTTTGTTGTCGCTGATACTCATTTATATAAACAGTTTGGGAACTCCGTAACGGTTCCTGTAATCAAAGCAATAGCGGAAAAGATAAAGGGACATCTTGAAAAATTGAAGAAAGTATAAAGCCGAGTATAGTTATAGTAAGGTTTATTTCGGAGGTAAATATGCTAAAAGGGAATAAAGGGGAATGGTCTGAAATCTATGTGTTATTGAGGCTTTTAGCGGATGGGAAGATATATGCGGCTGATAGTGAGTTAAATAAATTGGAGGATATATTTTTCCCCATTATCAAGATAATAAGAGAAGAAGTTACGGGAGAAGTGAAAGAATATTTTCCAGGAAGAAGTATATCGATATATTTTAATGGGGAAAAAATAAAAGAACTTCCTTTTGAATGCTTTGATAGTGAAGCACAGGCATTATTATCTGTAATAAAGGATCGCAGCACAACTGGAGCGTTTTCTGCTGAAAGGACAGAAACTTTTATGAATAAGATTCTTTGTTATAGACTTAGCGCTCCTGCAATGGATAAAAGTGATATAACAATGGAGTTGATGGATATACATACAGGGTATCGTCCGAAAGTGGGGTTTTCTATCAAATCTGAATTGGGATCTTTGCCGACACTTTTGAATGCCGGGAAAACTACAAATTTTATTTATAAAGTTAAACATAATTATCCTAATATGCTTAGAGAGGCAAATACGATTTATAGAGTATCAGGAGGTAGAAATCATACAGATGTCAGGGGACGCATTGCTAAAATTATAGAAGAAAATGGAACCTTGGAATATTATGATATGAATAATCAAATCTTTAAGGATAATTTAGTGCTTATAGATACCAGTATGGATAAAATTGTGGCGGCGACGCTGCTGTATTTTTATAAAGATGGTATAAGTGATTGTGAGGCGATGGTTAATCGTTTAGAACAAGATAACCCTATGAGCTATGGTAATGTTAATGCATATAGATATAAATTTAAAAAGTTTCTGACTGCTGTTGCACTCGGTATGAAACCAGCGACAGTCTGGAACGGTTTGGATGAAGCTACAGGCGGATATATTATTGTAACAAGAAGCGGAGATGTTTTAGCATATCATATTTATAATAGAAATTATTTTGAAGAATATTTATTGAAAAATACAAAATATGAGACTGCATCTACCTCAAGACATGCGTTTGGAGATGTTTACACAGATAGTGGGGAAGATTTTATACAATTGAATTTGCAGGTGAGGTTTAAATAATGAAAAGACGTAAGCCGATGAACAGAAGTGAAAATATGGCCAGGGTTAAAAGTAAGAATACAAAACCTGAAATATTTTTAAGAAAACTTTTGTGGCATAAAGGCTTTCGCTATCGATTGAATTATAAAAAGTTACCTGGAAGTCCTGATATTTATTTATCAAAATATAAGACTGCCATATTTGTTAACGGTTGTTTTTGGCACATGCATGAGAATTGTAAATCTTCATCTATCCCTATAAATAATCATGATTTTTGGAAAGAAAAGCTAGAGAGAAATGTCGAAAGAGATAAGAAGAATTATAAGGATCTTAAAGCTATGGGGATAAAAGTTGTTGTTATATGGGAATGTGAAATTAAGAAAATGGTTAAAGATGAAAAATTTTTAGAGGACTTTCTGCATTTAAAATTGAATGAATTCCTGTATACAGATAAGTAAATATAATCGTTTTTTATTTAAAGTAATACACTTCTATTTATAATTCTGATTTATTGTAGTCTATTTATTGCGAGTGCAGGGCAGTAAAGGATAGGAGAGCGTGAATACTAAGGTTTTTTTATAGGTATTGTAACTTATAAGCTTTTATGTGTGTAATCTGTTAGTTTTAATTAGTGTTAGTGTTGTAGTTATATTAAAAGGAATTAGAAACAATGAATATTGATATTAAAAATTGTAATAATATCGATTACGGAAAATTTGAAGTTGTTGAGGGTAGACTTAATATTAAATATGCGATTAATGGAACAGGAAAATCAACTATTGCAAAAGCGTTTGAGGCATTCATTAACAATGATAGTAATAAAGTAAAAAGTTTATTACCATTTAAATATTATGGTAAAAAAGATGTACCTGATTCAGAACTTTTGAATATTGACAGGTTTCAGAGTATTGCTATTTTTAATGAAAAATATATTGAAGATTATATTTTTCAACCTAATGAATTGATAAAAAATAGCTTTGAAGTTTTCATAAAAACAAGTGATTATGATTCCCATATTAGAGAGATTAGGGAGTTATTAAAAAGTATTAATATCACATTTCAAAACCACCCAGAATTAGATGATTTAATAGACATATTTGGAAAGTTTATTGATGGATTTGGAAAGGCTAAGAGTGGATATTCTGCCGCAGGTGCAATTGCAAAGGGAATTGGAAGAGGAAATAAAATCAATAATATACCAAAAGGGTTAGAAATTTATGAAACATATTTAAAAGATGATAGTAACGTTAAGTGGCTAAAATGGCAGATTGATGGTAGAAGTTATTTGGATATGGCGAATCAATGTCCTTATTGTGCTACTGAGATGGAAACAAAGAGAAAGGAAACAATTTTACAGATTCATAATGAATACGATGTAAAATCTATTGAACAACTAAATAAAATGTTGGCTGTTTTTGAGTCATTATACTTATATTTTGATGAAGAAACCTCTAAGAAGATTAAAAAAATTACACATAATGTTACAGATATTTCAGAACCTCAAAAAAACTATTTAATTGAAGTGAAACAACAAATTGAAAGTTTATGGAGTCAATTGAATAATTTGAAAAGAATTGGATTCCATTCATTAAAAAATTCGGATCGAATTGCAGATGAGTTAGAAAAATATAGAATTGATTTGTCTTATTATTCTCATTTAAATTCACCATTATCTTTAGAGAAAGTGAAAATAATTAATTCTACTTTAGATGGAGTTTTATCAAAAGCTGGGAAGTTACAAGGAGAAGTAAATAAACAAAAGAAGTATATTAAAGAGACTATAGAGACCAATATGACGGAGATAAATAATTTTTTATATTATGCTGGTTATAAGTATAAGGTTTCTATAGAGTATGATGAGACAAATAATTATCACTTAGTTTTAAAACATGTGGATAATGAACAACAGATAAATTCTGTTTCAGAGCATTTAAGTTATGGTGAAAAAAACGCATTTGCTTTAGTATTGTTTATGTATGAAGTTTTAAGAAATAATCCAGATTTAGTTATTTTAGATGATCCTATATCTTCGTTTGATGGTAATAAAAAGTTTGCTATTATTAATATGTTGTTTATGGGAAAAAAATGCTTGAAAGATCGAACGGTACTGTTACTTACACATGAATTTAATGCTGTTATAGATGCAATAAAGAATATGTCACATCTTTTTAATCCTGGACCTAAAGCAGCATTTTTATCGGTAAGAGATGGAAAATTAGTTGAAAAAAATATTAATAAGAGTGATATAAAATCTTTTGTTGATATAGCGAAAAATAGTATATCCTCTAAAATTGATAGTTTAAATAAACTTGTTTTCTTTAGACGATTAGAAGAGATTCGTAATAATAATATATTTTCGTATCAATTGGTCTCAAATATTTTTCACAAGAGAGATATACCCTTATATAAGGATCCATATAGTGGTAAATCAAGGGTTATGACTGAAGAAGAAATATGCGAAGGAGAAGCAGCAATTAGAAAAGAAATTCCAGAGTTTGACTATGTGAAAGAGTTAGAGAAAACAAAAGATTTACATCTGCTAAAAAAGTTATATAACAATAGTTCCAGTAATTATGAAAAACTTCAAATATATAGAATTGCATTTAATGAGAATCATGAAAATAATATTATAAAAAAATTTATTAATGAAACTTTCCATGTGGAAAATGATTATTTATTCCAATTGGATCCTCGCGACTATGATACGGTTCCTCAGTATATTATTGATGAATGTGATAAAGGAATTGAATCAATTGTATAAATACTTGTACTAATTTTAAATTGTAATACTTGAATTGCAATAAGTAATGCGACAAAATTAAATTAATTTTCTAATCTCATGTTTAAACATGTCAAATGGTGTTTTAAATCCAAGGCATTTCCTAGGTCGATTATTAATCAACATTAGTGCTTCTGTTAGTTTATCTAGTGTTACTTTAGCTAAATCGGTTTTCTTAGGAAAAAACTCTCGAAGTAAACCATTACTATTTTCATTAGAGCCACGTTGCCATGCTGCATAGGCATCAGCAAAATACATTGGTATCCCAAACTCGTTTTCAACCTGTTCAAAGCACGCAAATTCTTTACCACGGTCCACTGTAAAGGTTTTAAGTAATTTACTTGTTAATGTGTTGTATAGGGAACTAATAGCTAAAAACATAGAATCCTTAGTTCGGTCATCCATTTTTATTGCTACATAAAATCGAGTTTTACGTTCAACAAATGTAGCTAAACAACCTTTACTTTGACCTCTAGAAGACACCATTGTATCTAGTTCCCAATGACCAAAAGTCTTACGGTTTTCAACTTCTTGAGGTCGGTCCTTAATGGCCTTTTTCACATTGAACCGTCCACGCTTTTCTTGTGTACCAGGCTTTTTGCCTTTCCGGCGAAGTACTTTTTCTGTTACAGCAAGAAAACCACGATGGATTCAAGAATAAATTGTTTTAAAACTTAGAACTCCAACTAATTCAGCACCAACTATTTCTTCTGGAGACCAAGTTTGTTGTAACCTGGATTCAATTAAAGCTGCTAATTGAGATGTTAACTTTGTTGGTCTGCCTTTATTAGCAGACTTACTAATTGCTAATTGTTGTGCTTTAATCGCAGAATATTCACCTTCAACGCGATTTAATTCTCTTGCTACAGTAGAATGGTGAACCCCGATTAAGCTAGCAATCCTACGAACAGAGTATCCTTCTCTTCGTAAAACTTCTATTTGACTTCGTTTTTCTATGGTAAGATGTATATAGCTCATATTAGAGACCTCCGTGTCATGTATTTGTGGTTATTTACATTTTATACGAGATCTCCAATATGAGTCTTTTTATTTGTCGCAATATATTTTACAATTCATCGTATATAAAGGCTTCTATTCAAAATGCCGCTAGTAGAAGCATTCAGGATAATATTAACATAGACTATTTAACGACTTTGAAATTTAGGATTCCTGAGAAAAAATATCAGGATATGATAGTTGCATTATTAGGTGCTATTGATAAGAAAATTATATCCAAGAATGACATAAACGATAATTTAGTGGCTTAATCCTCGATGGTAGCCTGCCCATTCATTAACATAGGTAAAATCCAATCTCTTAAAGAAATAAGCTTTTGATTTTCCTGAATATGGCTTGATATTATTGCTATAAGAGGTATTTCGTTATATCTCCTTGCAATTTTATTGTTATAAGGCACTTTATAATCGAGAATGGAATCGCTACTTATTACGGGCATTTTAGTTCCTGAAGATACATTGACTGCATAGTTAAAGAAATTATCTCTTGATACAGTCATTAAAGCAAAATTATTATCTTGACTATTTTTTACTCTAAAGGAATGAACGGTTCTAGCAACTACTCCATCACAAGGAGCAAATCCCGCTTTATGCAAGTATGGACGAATTGAACCGAAGCGGATATCACCCTTTTTCATTGCAAATAGATTTGTTGTAAAACTATCACTTGAATTGAGTTGTAATATGGTAATGGAATTAGAAGGCATTATACTTAAATCAACAGCTGGTTGAGTGGACTGATAATCAAATACATCCGTATTTTTTTGCAATATTTCAGTTAAAGATTTAATCTCTCATCCTTCTGGAATATCTCGCTTTAGTTGTTCATTCCAAACCATTTTACCGCCGCCTGATGTGCGGTATGGTTTTCTATTTTCATCTGGAAAATCAAATTGAGTAAACCAATAATCGTAAAGAAGTTTAACTTGCTGCTCTAAATTATTGTTTATACTATGAGCTTGTGTGTAGTAGTGTCTCGTTTGGTTATAATATATTAAGTAAAGGAGTTGTGATAGAATGCCAAATTTAAAAGCAAAAGAATATAGGAAGTTTGAAGATATTAAGTACGTCCGAAAAGATGGAAGTGAGTATTGGAGTGCAAGGGAACTTGCTGATGTACTTGATTATTCTCAGTGGAGAAACTTTCAAAAGGTCATTGATAGAGCAATGATTGCGTGTGAGAACAGTGGTCATGAAGTAGCATACGATTTTGCTGAGGTCAGCAAAATCGTGGAAGCAGGTGCTACAAGCAAGTCTATAAAAGATTATGAACTTACGAGATACGCTTGCTATTTGATTGTGCAAAACGGTGATCCGAGAAAAGAGGTTATTGCACTTGGCCAAACCTATTTTGCTATTCAAACATATCGTCAAGAAATAGCAGATCATTTTAATCAGCTTGATGAAGATAGAAGACGGCTTGTTGTTCGTGGAGATATTAAACAGTGGAATCAGCTTTTGGTAGAAACGGCACATGATGCAGGAGTCATCACAAATGAAGAATTTGCTATATTCCAAAATGCAGGATATATGGGACTGTATGGTGGATTAGATGTAGAAGATATACATGACAGAAAAGGCTTAACTGCGAGACAAAAGATTTTGGATTATATGGGAAGCACCGAACTCATTGCTAATCTATTTAGAATATCTCAGACAGAAGAAAAGCTAAGAAAAGATAATGTTGA
>SKEG01000625.1_pt1 | contig 35230 bp, 22 predicted proteins | sample 4826631 | NCBI WGS metagenome assembly SKEG01 (sample SAMN11008815, study PRJNA524170) | human gut metagenome | biome: Human fecal sample; material: Feces; isolation source: fecal sample from pouch patient p26, p34, p50 | host: Homo sapiens | place: Israel: Tel-Aviv | collected 2016-11-02
GATGACAGCCGCTATGTGGGATTAGTGATGCCGCGCGTGCTGGGTCGTCTGCCCTATGGGCCGGACACGGTGCCGGTACGCAGCTTTAACTATGTGGAAGAAGTCAAAGGCCCGGATCACGAAAAATACCTGTGGACAAACGCCTCGTTCGCCTTTGCCGCCAATATGGTGAAGAGCTTTGTGAATAATGGCTGGTGTGTGCAGATCCGTGGTCCACAGGCAGGTGGCGCAGTGGCCGATCTGCCGATCCATCTTTACGATCTCGGCACCGGCAATCAGGTCAAAATTCCGTCCGAAGTGATGATCCCGGAAACCCGCGAATTTGAATTTGCCAACCTTGGCTTTATTCCGCTCTCTTATTATAAGAATCGCGATTACGCCTGCTTCTTCTCGGCAAACTCCGCCCAGAAACCGGCGTTGTATGATACCGCTGACGCCACCGCCAACAGCCGTATCAACGCCCGTTTGCCCTATATCTTCCTGCTGTCCCGCATTGCTCACTACCTGAAAATTATTCAGCGCGAGAATATCGGCACCACCAAAGACCGCCGCGTGCTGGAACTGGAGCTTAACACCTGGATCCGCACGCTGGTGACGGAAATGACCGATCCGGGCGATGAACTTCAGGCTTCGCATCCACTGCGCGACGGGAAAGTTATCGTCGAGGACATAGAGGACAATCCGGGCTTTTTCCGCGTCAGACTCTTTGCCGTGCCGCATTTCCAGATCGAAGGGATGGACGTCAACCTTTCTCTGGTTTCCCAGATGCCAAAAGCAAAAGCCTGATCGGGCAGTGGTGTGATGTATGAAAATTCATCGACCACTGTGGGCTGAGGGGACATTCCTGTCCTCTCAGCAGTTTCAGCAGCAGGCCCGCTGGGAAGCGTTCAGCAATGACTGTATTGCGCAGCTTTGTATTCGCCATCCGTGGGGGATCGCAAACGTGCTCTTTGACCGGGATGCCCTGACGCCCGGAAAGCTGAAAACGCAGGCAGTACGCCTGCGTTTTGCTGATGGCACGCTGATCGATTCAGACGTGAGTGACGTTCTGCCGCTCGCCTGCGATCTGCGCGCGCTGAAGAACGACAGCGCGATTGTTTTGCTGGCGCTGCCGCTTGCACATGGTAACGGCGGTAATCTCGGTCAGGGTGAGCAGACTGAAAGACCGCTGCGCTATCGTCAGGAATGGCAAAAGGTGCAGGATATCTACGGCAGTGACAGTGAAGATATGGCCGTTGAGCGTCATGCGCTGTCCCTGCGCTTTGCTCATGATAACAATCAGGATTACATCACCTGCCCACTGGCGCGTCTGGTGCGGGATGTTCAGGGCAACTGGACACAGGATGAGAGCTATATTCCGCCGTTACTGGCGTTTAACGCCCATGACGGGCTGGTACAGCGTCTGGACACATTGCTGTTGCAGCTACGGGCGAAGTGCCAGCGTCTGATGGCGATGCGCCGGGAAAGCAACCAGCGTATGGCGGACTTTGCCGTCGCCGATGTCTCCCTGTTCTGGCTGCTTAACGCGCTGAATTCCGCCGAGCCGGTGCTGAGCGATTTCCTGCGCTACCCGGCTGTCCACCCCGAACTGGTCTGGCGGGAGCTGGCGAGGCTTGCCGGTGCGCTGCTGACGTTTTCCCTTGAGCATAACGTCAGCGCCGTTCCGCCCTATGTCCACGAATCGCCGTCCACCGTCTTTCCGCCCCTGTTCTCCCTGCTCAGCGAGCTGCTGGAAGCCAGCCTGCCGTCGCGGGTGATCGCGCTGGATCTGGCGTCCCTGCCGGGCAACCGCTGGAAAGCCGACCTGCACGATCCGCGCCTGCGGGAAGAGGCCGATTTTTATCTGTCCGTTCGTTCCTCACTGCCTGCGCATCAGGTACTGCATCAGCTACCGCTGGTCTGCAAAATCGGTGCGCCCGATGATGTCACGCTGCTTATCAACGTGGCGCTGAACGGTGTTCAACTGGTGCCGCTTACCTCGGTTCCGGCGGCGCTGCCGCTGCGGCTGGAGAACCAGTATTTTGCGCTGGATATGCACAGTGACGCGGCTAAATCGATGCTGGAGTCCGGGAGCTGCATGATTTATGCGCCGGGAACCATGGGCGACCTGAAACCTGAACTGTTTGCGGTGCTGCGCACATGAAAAAAGATATGGATATCAATATCGATGCGCTGCTGCGCGACACGTTTCTGACGGTGGTGGAACTGCGTCAGGGAACCACCGTGCGTCACGGTATCGAGCTGTATCGCCACTGTCAGCGGCAGGTGGAACTGGTCCGCGAACGTCTGAAAGATGCCGGATTCAGTCGGGAGAACGTGGAGCACATAACTTACGCGCAGTGCGCCCTGCTGGACGAAACGGTCCTGAGCCGTAGTGGCATGGACGACGGTCAGACCATCTGGATGAAAAACCCACTCCAGTCGCATTTCTTCAACACCCTGCAGGCCGGTGAGCTGCTGTACGAGCGGATGAAGCAGGTGCTACAGGAACCCGCCCCCGCGCAGGCCGTGCTGACCTGCTTTCACCGTGTCCTGCTGCTGGGATTTCGCGGGCGTTATCAGGATCCGGCAGCCCCGGAGCGCGACCAGCTTATTTCGACGCTCAACGGGCAGGTCGCGCCATTTGGTGTGCTGCCGGAAACGGCGGTACTGAACGTGCCGTTATCCACCCGTCAGCACCCTTTGCTGCATTCGCCATTTTTCTGGCTGGTAACACTGGCGCTGCTACTGGCGGGCGTCTGGTGGGGGCTACACCACTGGCTGAATGTACTGGTGGATGAACTGCTGCCGCAAAGCCTGCGTTAAAGGGAGTCGTGAGTGAGGAACACGCTGAAACAGGCCATCGTGCTGTGGGGAATGGTGTTACTGCTGGTGCTGTGGTCAGTGTTTATCAGTCCGTCTGGCGTGCTGAGATGGGCCGGTGCGGCGGCTATCGTTCTGGCGGTTGCCGCGTTGTTGATTTATCGGCGCAGGCAGGCGTGGACGGAGATGACCGGCGATGCCGGGTTGTCATCGCTGCCGCCGGAAACCTACCGACAGCCGGTAGTGCTGGTCTGTGGCGGTCTGTCGGCGCACCTGTTCACTGACAGCCCGGTCCGCCAGGTTTCAGAAGGGCTGTATCTGCATGTTCCTGATGAAGAACAGCTTGTGGCGCAGGTGGAGCGATTGCTGACCCTTCGCCCGGCGTGGGCATCGCAGCTTGCCGTGGCGTATACCATCATGCCCGGCATACACCGGGATGTGGCGGTTCTGGCCGGACGGCTGCGACGGTTCGCCCACAGTATGGCGACGGTGCGTCGTCGGGCAGGCGTAAACGTCCCCTGGCTTCTCTGGAGCGGGCTGTCCGGCTCGCCGTTGCCGGAGAGAACGAATTCACCGTGGTTTATCTGTACCGGCGGCGAAGTTCAGGTAGCAACATCCGCTGAGACCACCACGCCCGCGCAGTGGATTGCACAATCTGGCGCACAGGAACGCAGTCAGCGACTCTGTTACCTGCTGAAAGCTGAAAGCCTGATGCAGTGGCTGAATCTTAATGTGCTGACGGCACTGAACGGCCCGGAGGCGAAATGCCCGCCACTGGCGATGGCCGTGGGGCTGGTCACCTCGTTGCCAGCGGTGGATAACAACCTGTGGCAGTTGTGGATCACCGCCAGAACCGGCCTGACGCCGGATATCGCGGACACCGGCACAGACGATGCGCTGCCATTCCCGGATGCCCTGTTACGGCAGTTGCCGCGCCAGTCGGGCTTTACCCCGCTGCGGCGGGCCTGCGTGACCATGCTGGGCATTACCACCGCGGCGGGTATCACCATGTTGTGCCTGTCAGCCACGGCAAATCGCCAGTTATTACGGCAGGTCGGTGACGATCTGCACCGGTTTTATGCCGTCCCGGTGGAGGAATTTATCACCAAAGCCCGTCACCTGTCGGTGCTGAAAGACAATGCGACCATGCTCGATGGGTATTACCGGGAAGGAGAACCACTGCGCCTCGGTCTGGGGTTATACCCCGGCGAACGCATCCGCCAGCCGGTATTACGCGCCATTCGCGACTGGCGTCCGCCTGAACAAAAAATGGAGGTGACGGCTTCGCTTCAGGTTCAGACCGTGCGTCTTGACAGTATGTCGCTGTTTGACGTCGGACAGGCCCGCCTGAAAGACGGCTCGACAAAAGTGCTGGTGGATGCGCTGGTGAACATCCGGGCAAAACCGGGCTGGCTGATCCTCGTTGCCGGATATACCGACGCCACCGGCGACGAAAAAAGCAATCAGCAGTTATCGCTGCGACGTGCCGAAGCGGTGCGCAACTGGATGCTGCAGACCAGCGACATCCCGGCCACCTGTTTTGCCGTACAGGGACTGGGCGAGAGCCAGCCTGCGGCGACCAACGATACGCCACAGGGCCGGGCAGTCAACCGGCGCGTCGAAATCAGTCTTGTTCCGCGTTCTGACGCCTGTCAGGACGTGAAATAAAACATACCGCCGGAAGAAGGCGGTGCTTCAATCACACTAACAAGGAGAGTAATTCTCATGGCTATTCCTGCTTATCTCTGGCTGAAAGATGACGGCGGCGCGGATATCAAAGGTTCCGTGGACGTTCAGGGGCGCGAAGGTAGCATCGAAGTGGTGGCGCTGGATCACGATGTGTACATCCCGACCGACAATAACACCGGCAAACTGACCGGTACTCGCACCCATAAACCGTTCATTTTTACCAAAGAAATCGATGCGTCCAGCCCGTATCTCTACAAAGCTGTGACCACCGGTCAGACCCTGAAAACGGCGGAATTTAAGTTTTACCGCATCAACGACGCCGGTCAGGAAGTGGAGTACTTCAACATCACGCTGGATAACGTCAAGCTGGTCAGAGTCGCTCCGCTGATGCACGACATCAAGGAGCCTTCCAAAGAGAAGCATAACCACCTGGAACGCATTGAGTTCCGCTACGAAAAAATCACCTGGACTTACAAAGACGGCAACATCATTCATTCCGACTCGTGGAATGAACGTCCTTCCGCCTGATAACTGCGGCAGACAGGAAACTGTCTGCCTTTCTGTTGTGTGCTTTGCCCAGTGCCGCAGGCACCGGTACTGAGCAAAGCATACCCACAATCTGGTGATACCTGATGGGCCTGAGTGAGGTAACGGCTATGGGCGGTAGCGTACCTGAACGCAGATCGCAGGAATACAGAACACGATAAGGAAACCTTCTATGACCGGAAATCACCCCGCCGCGCTGCTGCGTCGCCTTAACCCGTACTGTGCACGGGCGCTGGACGCTGCCGCCTCACTGTGTCAGACCCGCGCCCATGTGGAGATAACCATTGAACACTGGCTGCTGAAACTGCTGGAGCAGGGAGAAGGCGATATCACGGTGATTGCCCGCCGCTATGAATGGGATATCGACACGCTCTGGCAGTCTCTGCTGGCACATCTGGACACCTTACCCCGCTCGGTCCGCGAACGTCCGCAGCTTTCTGAACCCCTGACGGCGCTTATCAGGCAGGCGTGGCTGATTGCCTCGCTGGAAGGCGACGACCCGCAAATCCGCAGTCAGCACCTGCTGATGGCGCTGACAGAAAAACCGATGCTGCCCGCCTGTAATGACCTGTGGGTATTGCTGAGCCTGAGCCGCGTGCAGCTTGAGCGGCTGCGCCCCTGCTGGATGCGCAGTCGGATGAATGTCCGGCACGTCAGCCACAGGCCACCGAACCGCTGACATCCGCGCAACCAGAGTCGGCAACGACGGACGCACCGGCAAAAACGCTGACGGGGAAACAGGATGACGCCCTGCTGGCGGTACTTAACCGCTTTACCGAAAACGTGACGGAAAAAGCCCGCAGCGGGCGAATCGACCCGGTATTCGGGCGCGACACCGAAATTCGCCAGATGGTCGATATCCTCTCCCGTCGCCGCAAAAACAACCCGATTCTGGTGGGAGAACCGGGCGTGGGCAAAACCGCGCTGGTGGAAGGGCTGGCGCTGCGTATCACCGAAGGCAACGTGCCGGACAGCCTGAAAACGGTGCATATCCGCACACTGGACCTCGGTCTGTTACAGGCTGGCGCGGGCGTTAAAGGTGAATTTGAGCAGCGACTGAAAAACGTGATTGATGCAGTACAGAAATCACCGGAGCCGGTACTGCTGTTTATTGATGAAGCCCATACCATTATCGGCGCGGGTAATCAGGCGGGCGGCGCGGATGCGGCGAACCTGCTGAAACCGGCGCTGGCAAGGGGCGAGCTGCGCACCATCGCCGCCACAACGTGGAGCGAATACAAACAGTATTTTGAGCGCGACGCCGCGCTGGAACGCCGCTTCCAGATGGTGAAAGTCGACGAGCCGGATGATGACACCGCCTGCCTGATGCTGCGGGGACTCAAGGCCCGCTATGCACAGCACCACGGCGTACATATGCTGGACAGCGCCATTCAGACCGCCGTGCGCCTGTCGCGCCGCTATCTGACCGGACGCCAGTTGCCGGACAAGGCGGTTGATTTGCTGGATACCGCCGGGGCAAGAGTCCGCATGAGCCTCGACACCCTGCCGGAACCGTTGACGCAGCTTCAGGCGCGTCTGACCGCGCTGGATATTGAGCGGGAAGCGATTGAGCAGGACAGCGTGTTTTATCCCGAAACCAGCCCGGAGCGGCTGGCGGAACTGACCGATTTGCGTGATGAGCTACAGGCAGAAGCCGGGCATCTGGAAGCGCAGTATCAGCAGGAAAAGCGGCTTGCGCAGCAGATTATGGCGTTGCGTCAGGAAGGGGCAGACAGCACTGATTTGCAACAGCAACTGCGAACGCATCAGGGCTTTGCACCGCTGCTGGCGCTGGATGTGGACGCCCGCGCCGTCGCCACTGTGGTGGCGGACTGGACCGGCATCCCGCTCTCTTCCCTGCTCAAGGACGAACAGAGCGACCTGCTCAGCATGGAACAAAGCCTTGAAAACCGCGTTGTCGGGCAAAGTCCGGCGCTCTGCGCCATCGCACAGCGGCTGCGGGCGGCTAAAACCGGCCTCACGCCGGAGAACGGCCCGCAGGGAGTATTCCTGCTGACCGGCCCCAGCGGCACCGGCAAAACCGAAACTGCGCTCACACTGGCCGACACCCTGTTTGGCGGTGAAAAATCCCTTATCACCATCAACCTCTCCGAATATCAGGAGCCGCATACCGTCTCCCAGCTTAAGGGGTCTCCTCCGGGCTACGTTGGTTATGGTCAGGGCGGCGTACTTACCGAAGCCGTTCGCAAACGCCCTTACAGCGTGGTGCTGCTCGACGAAGTGGAAAAGGCGCACCGCGACGTAATGAACCTGTTCTATCAGGTGTTTGACCGGGGCTTTATGCGCGACGGCGAAGGGCGGGAAATTGACTTCCGCAACACCGTTATTCTGATGACGGCTAATCTGGGCAGCGACTACATCATGCAGTTGCTGGAGGAAAAACCGGACGCCACGGACGCAGACCTGCATGAACTGCTGTACCCCCTGCTGCGCGAGCACTTCCAGCCTGCACTGATGGCGCGTTTTCAGACGGTGATTTACCGCCCGCTGGGACAGGAAGCGATGCGCGCCATTGTGGAAATGAAACTGGCGCAGGTGGTTCGTCGTCTTCGTCAGCACTATGGGCTGGAAACGGAAATCAACGACAGCCTGTACGACGCGCTGACCGCCGCCTGCCTGCTGCCTGACACCGGGGCGCGCAATATCGACAGCCTGCTGAACCAGCAAATCCTGCCGGTCTTAAGCCAGCAGTTGCTGGCACAGCAGGCTGAGCACCATAAGCCAGCCCAGCTACGGCTTGGCTGGGATGAGGAAGACGGGATTGTACTGGAGTTCGCTACGGAAGAGATGCAATAACGGAGGCTGTCATGGGTATTCAGAATTTCGACCATTCACACCACAAGCTCAAAATTCGCGGCCTGCAAAGTCCGGTGGATGTGCTGACCTTTGAAGGCCGCGAACAACTGAGTACCCCGTTCCGCTACGATATCCAGTTTACCAGTACCGATAAAGCCATCACGCCGGAGTCGGTACTGATGCAGGATGGCGCATTCAGCCAGACGGCACCGCCGGTACAGGGAATGCCGGTGCAGGCTGTCCTGCGCACCCTGTACGGGGTCATCACCGGCTTTAAACATCTCTCCTCGTCACAGGATGAAGCCCGTTACGAAGTGCGGCTGGAGCCGCGTATGGCGCTGCTGACCCGCAGCCGCCAGAATGCCATCTACCAGAATCTGACGGTACCGCAAATCGTCGAAAAAATCCTGCGCGAGCGGCACCAGTTGCGCGGGCAGGACTTCGTGTTTAACCTCAAAAGTGAATACCCGTCCCACGAACAGGTGATGCAGTACGGTGAGGACGACCTGACGTTTGCCTCGCGCCTGCTGTCGGAAGTGGGTATCTGGTTCCGGTTCGCCACCGACGCGCGGCTGAAAATCGAAGTTATCGAATTTTACGACGACCAGAGCGGCTATGAGCGCGGGCTGACGCTGCCGCTTCGCCATCCTTCAGGGCTGTTTGATGGTGAAACGGAAGCCGTATGGGGGCTGAACACGGCATACAGCGTGGTGGAGAAAAACGTCACCACGCGGGACTACAACTACCGCACCGCCACAGCAGAGATGATGACAGAGCAGCATGACGCCACCGGGGGCGATAACACCACCTACGGCGAAGCCTACCACTATGCTGACAACTTCCTGCAAAAAGGCGATAAAGAGGCAGCGGAAAGCGGCGCGTTTTATGCCCGTATCCGCCACGAACGCTACCTGAATAAACAGGCCATTCTCAAAGGCCAGAGCACCAGTTCACTGCTGATGCCGGGTCTGGAAATCAGGGTTCAGGGCGACGACGCGCCTGCGGTGTTCCGCAAGGGCGTGCTGATTACCGGCGTGACGGCCAGCGCGGCGCGTGACCGCAGCTATGAGCTGACGTTTACCGCCATCCCGTACTCAGAACGCTATGGCTACCGCCCGGCGCTTATCCCCCGCCCCGTAATGGCCGGAACGCTCCCGGCGCGGGTTACCAGTACGGTGAAGAACGATATTTATGCCCATATCGACAAAGACGGGCGCTACCGGGTCAATCTCGACTTTGACCGTGATACGTGGAAACCGGGTTATGAAAGCCTGTGGGTACGCCAGTCGCGCCCGTATGCCGGGGATACCTACGGTCTGCACCTGCCGCTGCTGGCGGGAACGGAAGTCAGTATCGCGTTTGAGGAAGGCAACCCGGACCGACCTTATATTGCAGGCGTAAAACACGACTCGGCACACACCGACCATGTGACCATTCAGAACTACAAGCGCAACGTGCTGCGTACCCCGGCCAATAACAAAATCCGGCTGGATGACGAGCGCGGCAAAGAACATATCAAGGTCAGTACCGAGTACGGCGGCAAGAGCCAGCTAAACCTCGGTCATCTGGTGGATGCCGGGAAACAGCAGCGCGGGGAAGGCTTTGAACTGCGTACCGATATGTGGGGCGCGGTGCGGGCGAAGAAAGGGATTTTTATCAGCGCCGATGCGCAGGACAAGGCGCAGGGTCAGGTCAGAGAGATGGCCGACATTATCAGCGAACTGAACGGTCTGAGCGATAAAATCCAGAAACTGTCCGATGACGCGACGACGGCGAACGCCGACCCGGCGGATATGGCCGCGCAGATAGCATTGATAACCAGCCGGATAAATGACCTGACCGCCTCGGTGATTCTGATGCACGCGCCGAAAGGTGTGGCGGTCGCCAGCGGCGAGCACCTGCAACTGGCCGCAGTGAAAAACCTCCAGATAAATGCGGGAAACAACGCCGATATCGGCGTGGTGAAGAATATGTTTATCGGCGTGGGGCGGGCGCTGAGCGTGTTTATAAGAAATGCGGGTATCAGGCTGATTGCCAATAAAGGTGCAGTATCGGTACAGGCGCAGCACGATTTGATGGAGTTACTGGCGAAGAAGTCGATAGAGATCGTCAGCACCGAAGATGAGATCAGGATTTCGGCGAAGAAAAAAATAACGATTAATGGCGGCGGGAGTTATATCCGGATAGAGGGTAGCGGCATTGAGCCGGGAACGCCGGGGGATTATAACGTCAAAGCGGTGCATTATGGGCGTCAGCCGGGAGCCTCGGAGAAGGTTCCTATGCCAGAATTTCCCATCCTTTCAGCCGTGGACTCATCCGATTTTTGTCTTGAATGCCTGCTGAATGCCATCAAAAACGATGATGCTGTTGTTGAAGGAGCGTAATCATGACTTCAGAACAACAACTGGCAGACCACTGGCTTAAGCGAAACGAAACGTTAAACGCCTTTATTTTATTTGAAGGTGGAGCGCTCTCTCAGGAAATGCTTCAGATCATAATGGAGCATTATAAATACCGACGAATTTCCCTGTATCAACTGCCCGACCTTAAAAAGGTAGCAGCATACGGTCCCTGGTTGGTTTGCATTGAAAGTGAAAAGGATCTGGCGATGGTGCTTGTCGGGAAACTCCCCGTCGCAGGCATAGTTTTTTCAGAGCTGCCGCTGGAGCAACTGGCCTCCCGGCTTGCTGTGGGGTGCATGGCAAAAACGCCAGATGGTCGTGAAGTTCTGCTGAGGTATTACACGCCCCGAGTGCTGAAACAACTGGCCGCCCGGCCCGATATGGAGTGGCATCCGGTGATGTTCTCTCAGATAGAATCATGGTGGATGCTGGAAGATACGCGGTGGCAAAGGCTGAACATGCCGTTTCCTGCGGCAAATAACAGCGATGAGACAGTGGAAATCATAACGCTTGATGAACCGCTCTGGCAGAAAATAGCAGATCGGGGAGATGTATCTGCGCTTTTAAGAGAGTGGCGCACCATGAAAACGAGTGAGCACTTCCCGCCCTGTATTCAGCGAAATATGGTGGAGAAGGCATTGAATAAGGCACAAGCGGTTGGACTGACAAAGCCACTGGATCAGAAAATTTATGCGTTGAGCTATCTGAATGGAAAGAAAGCGTATCTTGAGTCAGCCGAATTTCAGGCCATGCTGGAAAAGGTGAAACGAAATGAAATTTCGTTGTCTGACCTTAGTCGCCAGTGACATACAACTTTGCCAACCAGGTGATAAGAGGGAATAAAATCTGATGGGGCTATTTACCCGACTGGAAAAATTTGACCAAAAGCTTACGCGTGGTTATGCCCGCTGGGGGCACTGGGTATGGCGGACGTTAATTGTCGTTCCGGTACTGGTCGTGTTGTGGAATATAGGACAGGCAGTATGGGGAGGACCAAGAGGTGGAGTGATTCTGGAAATCCACAGTGAAATTGACCGTCCGATACTGGGATTCAGTGTTAACGGCGTGGCGGGCGCGAATGCTTTTGCAAATGGTGGCGGTTCAATCACCTGTTGTGGTGATGTCAGTGGGGATACCGCAGAGGTTATCTGGACATTAGATATGACTCACGAGCAATATCTTAAAGGGATGCGTCTGGAGAAACGTAACAAGACTTTGCCTCTCCCAAAAAGAGAATGGGGAGAAAATTATCTGCACGTGCATTTTATGCCTGGCGATAAAGTGTTGCTGGGGTGGAGTAAAGATTCTTTTTCTCCGTATGAAGATCTTCACAACGGGGGGTACAAGACCCGCGTTCGGCAGGATGTCAAAGACAAGCTCTATGGTGAAGGAAATAACAACTGATGGGTTTTTTTAGCCAACTGGAACAGTTTGATCGAAAACTCACCCGCTGGTACGTCCGCTGGGGGCGCTGGGTATGGCGGATACTGATCGCCGTGCCAGTACTGGTGGTGCTGTGGAATCTCGGACAGGCGGTATGGGGGGGGCCGAGAGGCGGCGTGATACTGGTGATCCACAGCGAAATAGACCGGCCAATACGTGGATTTAGCGTTAATGGCGTAGCAGGCGCTGATGCTTCTGCCAATGGAGGTGGTTCCACAACTTGCTGCGGGGACGTCAGTGGAGAGACGGCGGAAGTGATCTGGACAGTTGATTACTCTCTGGCACAGTATAAAGCGGGCATCAGGACTGAAGTACACCATAAAACCTTGCCGCTGCCCAAAAGAGAATGGGGAGAAGATTTTCTGCACGTACACTTTTTACCGGGCAACAAGGTGTTGCTGGGGTGGAGTAAGGATTTATCCTCTCCCTATGACGAACACAGGCAAATGAATACTGAAATCAGGGCCGAATGTCAGTCAGACAAACCGGACGTTGTGGCCGTGATGCACGAATGGCGCAATATGAAGGAAAGCCAGACTTATTCGTCCTGCGAGCAGTGGAAAAAGGTTGAGGAATCTCTGGATAAGGCGCGGCAGGTTGGACTGACTAAGCCGCTGGACCAGAAAATTTACGCGTTCAACTATCTGAACGGTAAAAAGGCCTATCTTGAATCTGTTGAGTTCCAGGCGGTGCTGGAAAAAGTAAAAAGGAATGAAATGTCGCTGTCTGATCTTGGTCAGGAATGATGTTTTCAACAGATGTTTATTTGTCGAGTGATAACAGGAAGTTGATGAAACTCTTATTGACAGGAGGCTAAATCATAATGGGTACATTGGATATCGGTGCAGCAACGCGGGCGCAGCAGGCAGATGAATGTAAGGTGGGAAACTGCGGGCGCGTCTGGCATGTTGGTTTTTTCTTTGACGGCGTGGGACGTAATATCGTTCAGGATGCGCCGGATAACCGTTTAAGTAATATTGTCCGCCTGTTTCGGGCCTACCCGGATGAAGAGGTTAATACGGATTTTGTTTGCCATAATAAATTCTACTTCTCCGGTATGGGAACGCCTTATGAAGAAAAAACGACTGAGCAAATCTATACCATAATAGATACCTCTATGGAAAGTATGGTTGATGGTATAAAAGATATACCTAAAGATGCTGCAAAAGATACGATAGAGGATATACTCGGTCAGAGTGGATCGTGGTATGAAACCTTAAAAAACGCGCTGAAAAAACGCATCTCCCCAGAGGATATAAGAAAGAAAAAACGCGAATCTGTTATTGATGCATTAAAAAAAACCACTATCGAAGCCATACAGTGGATACGTGACAATGAATTTGTTAGTGCTCATTTTTTGACTGGTGACACAACGCGCATTAATGCCGCAAAATTGCTTTTTAACAGTGCATTCGCTGAAAATAGCAAGAAGAAAGAAGGCTCTCCTACCCCCAAAATTAAATCAATTTCCATTTCATTATACGGTTATGATACTGGTGCAACACTGGCACGTAAATTTCTGGATGAGTTCCTTAAAGAAGTTTGTCAAAAAAGTGGTGAGGATAATTACCTTTTTAAAAAGGTGCCTGTAAATATTGTTTTTGCTGGTTTTTTTGACTGCTCGCGACATTCACCTGCCAGTAATAATAATGGACTGGACTATTTTTTTAGTATTGCAGGAAAGGCCAGCGGAGATAAGAGAGTTGAAAAGATTGGCGAAATTGTCAGCGTAGCATTTGGCGAGAAGGGCATTGAACTGGATACGGCCCTGCCGGGGACAGTAAAACAAGCGTTGCATCTGGCTGCGGCCTATGAACGGCGTCTCTGGCGGGGATTATACCGGCTGGGAAGCACCAAAGTGGAACATAAGGAGATAATGTTGCCCGGTTGCAGTGAGGATGTTGGTGGTGGGCTGAAACCCGATGAGCAGAAACCCAGTGCGGAATTGTGCCGTGTGGCTCTGCATACTATGTACAATGCAGCGTTCAGAGCTGGTGTTCCTTTTCCTGATTTTAATACTCTTTATGAACAGAAACCTGTTATAGCTAATTACTTCTTGATAAATGATACGGTTGAAGGACGCTCCGTCAGGAACTGGATGACTCTCTATAAAAAGGAAGTCAACAAATACTGGCAGGATAATCTGGTAGATGTTTACACAAAGGTCTACGGAACTGATAAGGTTAGCGATGCCGCATTTGATTTCTATCTTGATATCTATTTCATCTGGTTGGCAAAACAATATTATCTTTACTGCACCGAACTTCACCAACTGGATAAAGAACTATCGTTAGCACGTCGTGAACAGATAAGCGGCTATGGTCCACTCACCGGAATGGGGGTTAACCCTAATACGAAAGCCGATGATATAAATGCGCAGATCACTGAACTTAAAGCTCTCTGGGGATGGCTGGATGACGTAAGGCGCGTGGCGACCGGTTTGTCAAATGATTTTAATCATGGGAGACCAATGGATACTCGTATGCAAAATCATAAAGATATTTATTACACGGCATGGGTACGAGCTGAACTGTTTCTCGATTTTTATCATAAGGCGTGGAATGGAGAAAAAATTCCAGAAATATCATGGCCGGGTATAGAGACGATTCATGCCTATTTTTCTCATGATTTACAAACGGTGGATGCAGGGACTTCTATTAGCGAAAGTTTTTTTATACGCCGTATGGCAGAATCTCCAAAACCAGAGGAAAAACCGGATAAAAATAAAATATTGGAATATCTAAACATCATCCCTTTTCGATTCACCTAAAATGCATTTAAATATTATTTTTCAGCAGGGCAGACGATATAATTATTGCGCATTATTAAAAAAGCAAAAGGAACACTTTGGAGGCTCTGGTGAGAGTAATAAAGATTATTTCAAGATTGTTGTTTTTTATAATAGTGACCATTTATATTTTTGTTTTTATATTTTCTCTTGACAGTGGCAGTGAGTTGGGTCTTTTTAACATATTATCTTCAGTTTATGGCAATGCTTTCTTTGGGGCGCTAGTTATCTTATCCTTGCTGGGGAGTGCTGCGATATACTTATATCTGAATAAGAAACTCTGGCTAACGAATAATTCCGTTCTAATGTTTCTTATTTCATTTGTTATTGCTATAAGTATATTTATTATCTTTATCAAAAATGATTTGATACTGGATTGGCTATGTCGCATATATGTCAGTATATTTGATGATGATAAACTCTATTCAGGCTCAGGCAGATTGTTACAGCATTTTCCATTCATAGTGAGAGTATTGTTCTTTTTTATGATAATGAGTATTTTTTCAACCTGTATATCCTACTCTCTGCTCAGAAAATATAAATTAAGATGATGGCGTAAAATGCAATGGCAGATAAGATGCTTAAAATGGTCTGCAACTTTATTTATAGATGACTGTCGAATTCTTTATGTAGAATAATAACTCATATAATACCTTTAAAATAAAATGATTATTGCATCCTTAATTAATAAAGGAAAAAAGAATGATTTCCTCTGCTCTGATATTCGACCATTCACACCACAAACTCAAAATTCGCGGCCTGCAAAGCCCGGTGGATGTGCTGACCTTCGAAGGCCGCGAACAACTGAGTACCCCGTTCCGCTACGACATTGAATTTACCAGTACCGATAAAGCCATCGCGCCGGAGTCGGTACTGATGCAGGACGGCGCATTCAGCCTGACGGCACCGCCGGTACAGGGAATGCCGGTGCAGGCCCCCCTGCGCACCCTGTACGGGGTCATTACCGGTTTTAAACATCTCTCCACGTCACGGGACGAAACTCGTTACGAAGTGCGGCTGGAGCCGCGTATGGCGCTGCTGGCCCGCAGCCGCCAGAATGCCATCTACCAGAATCTGACGGTGCCGCAAATCGTCGAAAAAATCCTGCGCGAGCGGCACCAGATGCGCGGTCAGGACTTCGTGTTTAACCTCAAAAGCGCATACCCGGCCCGCGAACAGGTGATGCAGTATGGCGAGGACGACCTGACGTTTATTTCACGCCTGCTGTCGGAAGTGGGTATCTGGTTCCGCTTCGCCACCGACGCCCGGCTGAAAATCGAGGTTGTCGAGTTTTACGACGACCAGAGCGGCTATGAGCGCGGGCTGACGCTGCCGCTTCGCCATCCTTCTGGGCTGTTTGATGGTGAAACGGAAGCCGTATGGGGGCTGAACACCGCCTACAGCGTGGTGGAAAAAAGCGTCACCACGCGGGACTACAACTACCGTGAAGCCACAGCGGAGATGATGACAGAGCAGCATGACGCCACCGGAGGCGATAACACCACCTACGGCGAAGCCTACCACTATGCTGACAACTTCCTGCAAAAAGGCGATAAAGAGGCAGCGGAAAGCGGCGCGTTTTATGCCCGTATTCGCCACGAACGCTACCTGAATGAACAGGCCATTCTCAAAGGCCAGAGCACCAGTTCACTGCTGACACCGGGGCTGGAAATCAGGGTTCAGGGCGACGATGCGCCAGCGGTGTTCCGCAAGGGCGTACTGATTACCGGCGTGACGGTCAGCGCGGCGCGTGACCGCAGCTATGAACTGACGTTTACCGCTATCCCGTACTCAGAACGCTATGGCTACCGCCCGGCGCTTATCCCACGTCCCGTAATGGCCGGCACGCTCCCGGCACGGGTCACCAGCACGGTGAAAAACGACACCTACGCCCATATAGACAAGGACGGGCGCTACCGGGTCAACCTCGACTTTGACCGCGATACGTGGAAACCGGGTTATGAAAGCCTGTGGGTACGCCAGTCGCGCCCGTATGCAGGTGACACCTACGGCCTGCACCTGCCGCTGCTGGCGGGAACGGAAGTCAGTATCGCGTTTGAGGAAGGCAACCCGGACCGACCTTATATTGCAGGCGTAAAACACGACTCGGCACACACTGACCATGTGACCATTCAGAACTATAAGCGTAACGTCCTCAGAACCCCGGCGAACAACAAAATCCGCCTCGACGATGAGCGCGGCAAAGAGCATATCAAGGTCAGTACCGAGTACGGCGGCAAGAGCCAGCTAAACCTCGGTCATCTGGTGGATGCCGGGAAACAGCAGCGCGGGGAAGGCTTTGAACTGCGAACCGATCTGTGGGGTGCAGTACGGGCTAAGAAAGGGATATTTATCAGCGCCGATGCGCAGGACAAGGCGCAGGGTCAGGTGCGCGAAATGGCTCCGGCAATGGCAATACTGGATGGCGCACAGTCACAGATGAAGTCGCTGTCCACTGATGCGCAGACGGCGAATGCCGATCCGGCAGATCTATCATCACAGATAGCGCTGTTGCAGCAGAGTGTAAAAGATCTGACGCAGGCGGCGATCCTGCTAAGCGCACCCAAGGGTATGGCGATCGCCAGCGGAGAGCACCTGCAACTGGCGGCGGCAAAGAATGTGATAGCCAACGCAGGCAACAACGCCGATGTTGGCGTGGTGAAAAATATGTTTATCGGCGTGGGACAGGCGCTAAGCGTGTTTGTGCGCAAAGCGGGCATCAGGCTGTTTGCCAACAAGGGGGCGATCTCGGTACAGGCACAGAACGATCTGATGGAACTGTTGGCACAGAAATCGATAGTGATCACCAGTACGGAAGATGAGATTAAAATCACCGCGAAGAAGAAAATCACCCTTAACGGCGGTGGCAGCTACATCCGGCTGGATGCCTGTGGGATAGAGGCCGGTACGCCGGGAGAATATAACGTTAAGGCGGGATATTACGGGCGTAAGCCGAAGGCGAAGCTGACGCCGGAGCTGATGGCGTTTCCTGTAATATCTGCGAAATTTGATGAGCAAGTTAGAGTAATTGATGATGACGGAAAATTCATTGCTAATGTACCTTACTATATAGAAGACAGCATAGGGAATATCTATAAGGGGTTTACTGATTCTGCCGGGTGCTGTGAAAGAATTTTCACGGAAGAAGCTGATAACCTAAACGTACTTCTTGGTATTAAGGCGCTGGAAAAATGGTGATATCTGAGAATACAGTAGGAACAAATGATATACCTGATTCAAATCACGATATATTAGGACCCTTAATGCCTGCAAGAGGTTTCTTTTTTATAGTTATCGATGAACCGGGAAAAGATGGCTTTCTTGTCAGAAAAATATATGCTTCACCAAATAGCCCCTACCTGACAAAGATGAATCTGGATCCTCTTAGATTATTATCAGAAACAGAGCCTGAACGCTATGGGTTGATGCCAAAAGATTATTCAGCACCCACTACTGTAGCAGAACATGTTATGGGGAACAACAAATCCTCGTTGATTTCTACAAGCTCTATATTTCCTGATGGCTCTCCGAGATTTGAGGGGAAAACCATATTTATTGATGTTCACAAAGCAAAAAATGCCGGGTTGAAGTTAATCTCGACCGCAGAGATTATTACTGCTCTTGAGGAGTATAAGAAACAATACCCTCATTTGGCTAAGCGTGTTGAAAAAATTTCAGGCTATGTTGATGATATTGATAAAGAGGTCTTGATCGAAGGTAGAAAAGTACCAGCACAAACAATTTTTACACCAGAGTCTCTAAAAACGACTCAAAACATTGTTAAGGCCGGGCGTGTCGTACAGGTTTTTAGTATTTTTTTCACTGCATATGATTTAGAACAGGCAACTGAAAAATCGTTTGAAACAAAAAGCATAAAACCTATAGGTGCAGAAGCAATAAGGCAAATTGGAGGATGGGGAGGAGCCGTAGCTGGTGCTAAAATTGGAACAGTGATAGGCGCGTCCCTGGGTGTTACTACTGGGCCAGGAGCAGTGGCTACCGGGATTATTGGCGGGATTGTTTTTGGTGCAGCTGGTTATTTTGGTGCAGATTGGGTAGCGGATTATATAGATGAAAACTAATTGGATAGAGCACATGAAGAATTTGCTCGTTAAAAAACCTGAAGTTAAAGATTTTTTTTCAAAAGATAAATTCCCACTCAATTTAGTTGATGGGTCTTATCCAATATTTATTTCACTGAAAGATCGAGGGATATACGCTGCGCACTCAATATTTATTTGCTCGGATGATGAGCTTCATGCAATAAAGGAACATTTATCTAATATATTTAATGTAAATAAAGATGCTATCGGAAACGAAGGGGTCATTTACGATAGTGGCATTGTACACCACCCCCTCTTTAGAGATGCTATTGAGATACAAAAAACATACTCTTTAATTTACACATTCACTAAATCATTCAAAGGGAATTTGATTGATTTAGTGACGAACTCTTCTTTTTTTGTTGAAACTATTAAATCTGCTGGAATAAAAGAACCTGTGCCATGGGATGTTTTTCCTGAGTTGGAACCCGATACTTTCGGTAGCTTACAAGGAGAACTTGAGTTCTGGTGGGAGAGTATCTGGTCTCCGTTCTGGCACAGTCTATCACCTGATGAAAGAAACGATTTCTTAGTGAAAAATAATGCGACACCACAATGGCGAGAGTTCATTGAGTTTCATTGTTGATTTATTTTTAATGACGAAAATATTTCTATCTATACAGGGAAATAATGATGAATATTCCTGCCCTAAACTTTGACCACTCACACCACAAGCTCAAAATTCGCGGCCTGAAAAGCCCGGTGGACGTGCTGACGTTTACGGGCCGGGAACAACTCAGCGCACCCTTCCGCTACGACATTGAATTTACCAGTACCGATAAAACCATCGAGCCGGAGTCGGTGCTGATGCAGGATGGCGCATTCAGCCTGAGCGCCCCGCCGGTACAGGGCATGCCGGTACAGACTGCCCTGCGCACCCTGCACGGCATCATCACCGGCTTTAAACTTCTCTCCTCGTCACGCGACGAAGCCCGTTACGAAGTGCGTCTTGAACCCCGTATGGCGCTGCTTACCCGCAGCCGTCAGAACGCCATTTACCAGAATCTGACGGTACCGCAAATCGTCGAAAAAATCCTGCGCGAGCGGCACCAGATGCGCGGTCAGGACTTCGTGTTTAACCTCAAAAGCGAATACCCGTCCCGTGAACAGGTGATGCAGTACGGTGAGGACGACCTGACGTTTATTTCACGCCTGCTGTCGGAAGTGGGTATCTGGTTCCGCTTTGCCACCGACGCCCGGCTGAAAATTGAGGTTATCGAGTTTTACGACGACCAGAGTGGCTATGAGCGCGGGCTGACGTTGCCACTGCGCCATCCTTCAGGGCTACACGACGGAGCCACGGAAGCGGTATGGGGGCTGAACACCGCGTACAGCGTGGTGGAAAAAAGCGTCACCACGCGGGACTACAACTACCGCACCGCCACGGCGGAGATGATGACAGAGCAGCATGACGCCACCGGGGGCGATAACACCACCTACGGCGAAGCCTATCACTACGCCGACAACTTCCTGCAAAAAGGCGATAAAGAGGCAGCGGAAAGCGGCGCGTTTTACGCCCGTATCCGCCACGAACGCTACCTGAATGAACAGGCTATTCTCAAAGGTCAGAGCACCAGTTCACTGCTGATGCCGGGGCTGGAGATAAAAGTTCAGGGCGACGACGCGCCAGCGGTGTTCCGCAAGGGCGTACTGATTACCGGCGTGACGGCCAGCGCGGCGCGTGACCGCAGCTATGAACTGACGTTTACCGCTATTCCGTATTCAGAGCGCTATGGCTACCGCCCGGCGCTTATCCCCCGCCCCGTAATGGCCGGCACGCTCCCGGCGCGGGTCACCAGCACGGTGAAGAACGATATCTATGCCCATATCGACAAGGACGGGCGCTACCGGGTCAACCTCGACTTTGACCGCGATACGTGGAAACCGGGTTATGAAAGCCTGTGGGTACGCCAGTCGCGCCCGTATGCGGGAGACACCTACGGCCTGCACTTGCCGCTGCTGGCGGGAACGGAAGTGAGTATCGCCTTTGAGGAAGGCAACCCGGACAGGCCGTATATCGCCGGGGTAAAACACGACTCGGCGCACACCGACCATGTGACCATCCAGAACTACAAGCGCAACGTGCTGCGTACCCCGGCGAACAACAAAATCCGGCTGGATGACGAACGTGGCAAAGAGCATATCAAGGTCAGTACCGAGTACGGCGGCAAGAGCCAGCTAAACCTCGGTCATCTGGTGGACGCCGGGAAACAGCAGCGCGGGGAAGGCTTTGAACTGCGTACCGATCTGTGGGGCGCGGTGCGGGCAAAGAAAGGCATCTTTATCAGCGCCGACGCGCAGGACAAGGCGCAGGGTCAGGTGCGCGAAATGGCTCCGGCGATGGCAATACTGGATGGCGCACAGTCACAGATGAAGTCGCTGTCCACTGATGCGCAGACGGCGAATGCCGATCCGGCAGATCTGTCATCACAGATAGCGCTGTTGCAGCAGAGTGTAAAAGATCTGACGCAGGCGGCGATCCTGCTAAGCGCCCCCAAGGGCGTGGCGATCGCCAGCGGCGAGCACCTGCAACTGGCGGCATCGAAAAACCTGATCGCGAACGCAGGAAATCACGCTGACATCGGTGTTGTGAAGAATATGTTTATCGGTGTGGGTCAGGCGCTGAGCGTGTTTGTACGCAAAGCGGGTATCAAACTGTTTGCCAATAAAGGGGCGATCTCGGTACAGGCACAGAACGATCTGATGGAACTGTTGGCACAGAAATCGATAGTGATCACCAGTACGGAAGATGAGATTAAAATCACCGCGAAGAAGAAAATCACCCTTAACGGCGGTGGCAGCTACATCCGGCTGGATGCCTGTGGGATAGAGGCCGGTACGCCGGGAGAATATAACGTTAAGGCGGGATATTACGGGCGTAAGCCGAAGGCGAAGCTGACGCCGGAGCTGATGGCGTTTCCAGTGATTGAGAGCGGGGAATTTAATGCTAAGTTCCTTTTTACTGATGATGATGGTCTACCTTATGCCAACACAAAATATATTGCATGTTTTTCTGATGGCACTCAAAAAGAAGGTATTACTGATGAGAATGGGTATACAGAAAATTTTAATACTGATTCCAAACAAACAATTGATGTCAGATTATTAAATCAAAATATAGACATGATATTGGGAGGCGTGCATGAGTAATGATAGAGGTAGTTCAAGTGGTGAAAATCAGAAAACTGAACAATGCATACAGGAATTTCAAGTTACGAATCAATTCAAGAAAATGATGAAGGAGTCTCTAGAGGAACAAAAAAAGGTAATTGATAAAAGGGTAAAAACATTAACGCACTGGAGTGATGAAGCAGAAGATGAATTCAGGAGAATATTTGGCGTGCCATCTGAAAAAATAATAACCATAAAATTTAAACTGAACGGAGAAGTAACAAAAGAAACAAAAAGTGCGCGAGCAGTTATTCAAGAAGCCGTGGACAGAATGAAATTTATATGTGATAAATTATCTGCTGATAAAGGGGAGTGCAAAGAAGTTACTTTTATAGATAAATATCTTGATAGTAATGATAATTACTATGATAAAGATGTTACTAAGTGGAAGTGTGGCAATTTTGTAAATTCTACGGACAATGATGCTTATACTGCTAACGTCACCCCTGATCATATTATAGGTGTTTCTCCAGACAAATATGTAGATGTAGTGACAATAAGAATAGGCCAGCGGTTTGTATGTAAACCAATGACAGGAAAGGATTCTAAAGTTTCATCACTTTGCCATGAATTAACACATTTAGTCAGATATGGCCCCAACGGTATGTATGGCGGTATGCAATCAGAGGATATGCCTGTTGATAAAGAGCTCCAGAATGCGAAAGAGTATGGCATCTTTGCTGATAAATTAATAAAAAATAAGGATATGATACTCTTTGAAAATGCATATAATATTGAACGTTATTTTGAAATAGATTAATTACTCATATCCATTTGCTAATCTTATCGTTTATTATATGTAATTATAAATTTATCGTTAAGCTTGACATAAGTGAGTGTATCTATGTTCTTAACAAATACATCGCGTTTTTTATTTTTATTTTTATTTCTTATGCACAAGAATAAATTATATGCATATGATAATTTCTCATTCAATGCGGACGTGCATTATGGTTATGGAAAGCTATTATGGCATGATAAAAAACCAGTCATATACCCATTGGCATCCTTATCTGATTATACTTATTATAACGAATTCGACCCATTTGAAACGATTTATTATGTGGGGCAATACTATAAAATTAGCTTAAATGAGAGTAAGCGAATTCAAGAACAAAAGGACATTTACGCACATCTTCAATTAAAACATAATAAATCATTAATTACAGCAAATGTAACGTTACATAATAAAAGTAATAGTTCGTATTATGTTCATCGGATGAATTTACCAGCAAGCATCCATGAATCACCTTACTCTCCTTTGTGCAGTGGTTCTTTTTTAATCGTAACAAATAACATACGGTTAGATTATATAAGAAAAATTACATGCCGATTTGATTTGTGGATGAAAAAATCTGACTGGATAGAAATATCACCCGGAGAAAAACTCTCATACACAGTAAATTTGAATGACTATTATGCTTTTCTCCCTGCAAAGCATCAATATGATATAGGAACTGTAGAGTTCACATTGGTAAATAGTAATTGGTTCTTAGAACAGCATATTTATGATCTTTTTTTTGCTATTGTGGATGAAAGACACTATAAGCAGTGTAAAAACACTTCTGGCATTGTTAGGAAGTATATCTATAAGTCGTGGCAGTTATGTGAGACTTATCGTGGGAGGTGGAGCCCTTTACAGGAACTCATGAATCGATTTCATTATGAAGGAGGGAGTGAAAATATATTTCAAATAAGAACAAATCAAGAAAATATAAACATTAATGGAGATAAAATTAAATCTCTTTATTCATCGATGCAGTGAGCTTAATTTTTGTGGGTATATTTATTAAACACGTATGCACGGAATATAAAACACATTCCTCTCAAAAACATTAATAACAATACTGAAAGAATTTAAGAATTCACATGTTTTAAATTAAGCTTTAGATGATATTTCTGTATAAAAAGCAAGATGTATTTTAATTAGTGCGTACCTAAGTTGGTAGTGAATTACTTACATAGTTTAAACATCCTGATATTCATTACATTTATATTTCAGAATAATGGATTATTACAATGCCTGTCAGACTTAACACTATTCCTGATGCTGAACCCTATCCCGCACCGCCAGCCCACATTAAATGGTTGTCAGCCTTATTACTGATGCTGTCTGTGGGCGTGGCCCTGACTTCATTATTCGCCAGCGATGAACTGGCAAAAAACGGCCCGCATTTCTGGGGGCTGGCCTGCGGTGTGCCTGCCTTTATCTGGTCACTGGTCTGTTCGGTGCGCTGGCTGGTGTTTATTACGCAATATATTCGTGCCGATGCGTGGAATCAGCGCCGCGAAGAGGTGATTTTGCAGGAAACGCGCCGGGGACGACGGGCGTTGCAGATACTCAGTTTTTCCGTACAAACCGCGCTGAATGGTGATTCCGTTGCAGAAACTACAACAGCATTTCTGGCGCGTCAGCAGGTGTTGAATACCTACGCTGATTTGCGCGGAGAAGATACTGTGCGTCGCAGTGTCATTCCCATATTAACCAATAAACCGGTTACCGGGCGTTTATCCGAAATTATTTCCCGCCTTTTTATTGGTATCAGACCGCAATTGTTTCTGCTGCCCCCTGATTTTCATATCAACGTACTACTGGAAATTGATGCGCCGCTTTCAGGGGCCTCCGTGAGAACTATCTGGCAGGACGAATGGCAAAAAGCCGGACTCCCGGAAGCCCGTCTGTTTTCTGCCCCGGAGCCGGGGCTGGCCGCCGTGGACGACTGGCTGGACAACTTTATTCAGGAAAAGGCCGTACTGCTGGTGATTTCCGTGCGTCTGGAACCGAAGAACCCGGAACGGACGGCAGAATCCGCCACCGCGCTGTTGCTGGCAAACCGACTGACGCAAACCGCGCTGACGCCGCTGGCCCTGCTGCATCGTCCTGAACGTATCACAGATACAGAGATGATGGCGTCAGGCATTGCACAGGCGCTGGACTGGATGCCGGTGCAGCCAGATGCCATATCCGGCATATGGACTGCCGAACTGGACAGGGAACAGCGTGCCGCGTTGTTAAGCCTGAACCAGCCGTTTGCTCAGGAAGCCCTGATGTACGAGCTGGATACCTTTCTGGGGCGCTCCGGACCGGCTGCGCCGTGGCTGTCCGTCGCTGCGGCAACGCTGGCGGCAATACAATCACAACACCCCCAACTGACGCTCAGCGGCGTTCAGGGCGGGCATTATTCATGGGCGACCGTGGTGTCGCCATTCGTTTCCCCACAGGAGGCATCATAGTGGTTCCGGGATTAAACCGTCTCCGGCCCCGTTCTGTTTCAGGGCCTGCCATCGTCATGACCGTGGCTGTTGTGGTTGCGCTTTGCACGTTTATTCACCGTAAACCGGCATTGCTGGGCGTTGAACCGGGTAGCTCACAGCAAATGTACTGGATGGCTGGCGTGATTGCCGCAGGCGTGGTCTTTTTGATTATCATGGGGGTTTATCATCTGCTGAACCGCCACGCTGCCGTACAGAACTTTGAACTCCGCAGACAACTTGCCGCCGGAGATGACTATCGTGCGGTGACGACAAAGAAAGCCGACAGCCGTCATCCGGCAATGGTGGAACTCGCCGCCTTCCTGCGCGACCGCTACGGCCCGTTCTGGCGGCGTAACGTCCGCCTGCTGCTGGTGACCGGCGAGCCTGAACAGGCAGAAGCCATCGCGCCGGGGCTGACCGGGCAACACTGGCTGGAAGGCGACCACACGGTGCTGATATATGGCGGCAGGCCAACAGCGGAGCCTGATGTCACACTGCTGACCGCCTTAAAAAAACTGCGCCGCAGCCGTCCGCTGGACGGCATCATCTGGCCGCTGACAGAAGAACAGAGCCGCCAGACAGCGCAATTCGACAAAGGCTGGCGCGAGCTGGTTAACGGCAGTAAGCGACTCGGTTTTCAGGCCCCACTCTATTTGTGGCAGGTCTGTGACAACGGTGATTATCAGTCCGGGCGCGTCCTGCAAAGCGTCGGCTGCCTGCTGCCGGAAGGCTGTACCCCGGAACAACTGGCTGCAATGCTGGAAGCACAAACCCTGCCGCTGACGGAACAGGGCATGTCGCAGCTACTTACTGATAACCGCCATGATTTTCTGCTGCGTCTGGCCCATACCCTTGCAGAACGGGGTATCGCTCACTGGCAAAGCGTCCTGAAACCGCTGCTGGCAGGCGGCGCATTCTCTTCCCTGCGCCTGCGCGGCCTGATGTTCAGCCCGCCGCTTACCGCCGTACCGGAGGCCGCACCTCATGCGTGGCTGTCGTCACCGGTCTGGGCGGGCGTCACCGGCGATAACGCACGGGGGCGTGCAGTGGGCTTTCCGTGGCTGCGTATCGCGCTGATGACTACTGTCTGCGTGCTGGCGATATGGGGGGCCGGAATGACGACCTCGTTCTTCGCCAACCGCGCGCTTGTTCAGGAAACCAGCATCCAGACTGCACGTGCGCTTGATACCCGGCTGCCGCTGTCTGAACAACTGGTGGCGCTGCATACCCTGCAGGGCGAACTGGAGCGCCTGCAATATCGTATCCGCGAAGGTGCGCCGTGGTATCAGCGTTTTGGCCTTGAACGTAACCAACAACTGCTCGCCGCCGCTTTTCCCGGCTATGCGCAGGCGGCAAACCGGCTGGTGCGCGACGTGGCCGTTGACCATCTGCAACAGCAACTGAACGCCTTTGTCGCGCTGCCGCCCAACAGTCCTCAGCGTACCGCCACCGGTGAACAACGCTATAAGCAGCTTAAGGCATTGCTGATGACTTCCCGTCCGGAAAAGGCCGACGCTGCCTTTTTCAGTACCACGCTGATGGCGGACGGCCTGCGCTACGAGAATATCCCGGAAGGTGTGCGGCAGAGCGTGTTGCCCTCGCTGCTGACCTTCTGGATGGCGAACCTGCCGGAACACCCGCAATGGAAAACCTCGCCGCCACCGGAACTGACCGGCGCGGTGCGTAAAATCCTGCTGCGCCAGATTGGTGTGCGTAATGCCGAAAACACCCTCTACCAGAACGTGCTGCAACAGGTGTCCCGCAACTACGCCGATATGACGCTGGCGGACATGACCGGGGATACCCTCACCGAATCTCTTTTCAGTACGGAACAGACGGTGCCGGGGATGTTCACCCGTCAGGCGTGGGAAGGACAGGTCAGGGAAGCCATCGAGCAGGTGGTGACGGCGCGGCGCGAGGAAATCGACTGGGTACTCAGCGACCGCCAGCAGGATACCTCTGCGGATATCTCGCCGGATACGCTGCGTAACCGTCTCACCTCACGCTACTTTACCGACTTTGCCGGAAGCTGGCTGGCGTTTCTCAACAGCATTCACTGGAAAAAGGAAGACTCGCTCTCCGGCATTCTCGACCAGCTGACACTGATGGCCGATGCCCGTCAGTCGCCACTGATTGCGCTGACGGACACCCTCGCGTGGCAGGCGGCGACAGGCAGGGAAAACCGTGGTCTGTCAGACTCGCTGGCGAAATCGGCACAGGAACTGTTTAACGGCAAGGAGAAAACGCCGCAACAATCCCGTGAAGGCGACGTGCCTGTCGGGCCGCTGGATAAAACCTTCGCTCCGCTGCTGCGGTTGCTGGGCGATAAAGCCGGAGGCGGCGACAGCCAGCTGAGTCTGCAGACCTACCTCACCCGCGTTACCCGTGTGCGTCTCAAACTGCAACAGGTGACCAACGCCCCCGACCCGCAGGAAATGACGCAACAGCTGGCACAGACGGTACTGCAGGGCAAAACCGTTGACCTCACCGACACCCGCGACTACGGACGGTTAATCGCCGCCAGTCTGGGCGAGGAATGGAGTGGCTTCGGTCAGGCGCTGTTCGTCCGCCCGGTGGAGCAGTCGTGGCGGCAGGTGCTGACGCCTGCGGCGGACAGCCTGAACCGCCAGTGGCAGCGGGCGATTGTCAGCCACTGGAATCAGGACTTCGCTGGTCGCTACCCGTTCAAAGCCTCACAGAACGATGCCTCCCTCCCCCTGCTGGCGCAGTATCTGCGCGATGACGGGCGCATCAACCAGTTTATTGCCGCCAACCTTTCCGGCGTTCTGAAACGTGAAGGCCGCTACTGGGTGGCGGACGCCATGAACACGCAGGGGCTGACGGTCAACCCGGACTTTATCCGCGCCCTGAACCGCCTGCGCGACGTGGCTAACACCGCCTTTGCCAGCGGCGATGCCGGAATACATTTTGAACTGCGGGCAAAACCGGCCCGAGACGTGATGAAGACACATCTGGTGATTGACGGGCAGGAACTGGAGTATTTCAACCAGAAAGAACGCTGGCAGCGTTTCAACTGGCCGGATGAACAGTGGCAACCCGGCGCATCGCTGAGCTGGACCAGTACGCAGGCGATGGAACGCATACTGGCGGATTACCGGGGGAGCTGGAGCCTTATTCGCCTGCTGGAACAGGCGCAGGTGACACCGGTGGACAGCAGCACCTTTAAAGTGGTGTGGAAAGCGCAGGACGGCCTGCCGCTGAATTACCTGCTGCGGGTTGAACAGGGTAAAGGGCCGCTGGCGCTGCTGGAACTGAAAAACTTCCGCCTGCCGGGACAGGTATTTCTGACCGGCAGGAGTATGAAAGATGCGGAAGAATACGGGGAAGACGCCGATGAGTGAACTGTTGCAAAAGCTGACCCGTAGCTGTTTTGTCGACCGGGATGCACTGGATGTGGCGCGAACACAGGCAGCGCTGTGGCAGACATGGCTGCTGCCGGTGACGGCAAATACGCCGGTCGGGGAAGACCCCGGCTACCACGACGATTTCCTGCGTATCCGCGACGAGATGAACAAACTTTCCGGCGCGGATACGGACCTCATCTGCCAGCTTGCCGAATCCCTGCTGCTGACGCAGGCAAAAGACGTGCGCATCGCCACTTACTACATCTGGGCGCGACTGCACCGCGACGGTGAGCGCGGACTGGCTGAGGGGCTGGCGCTGCTGGCCGGACTGGTGGAACGCTTCGGTACGCAACTGCTGCCCTCGCGACCGGCCAGCCGGAAAATGGCGCTGGAGTGGCTGGCAGGGGAAAAGATGCTCGACAGCCTTGCCCGCTACCCGGAAGTGGCAAAAGAGGATTTTGCGAACATTGTTGCCGCTCTTAATCAACTGACGGTTTCCTTCGCCGCATGGCCCGAAGAACAACAGTCTCCCTCCCTGATGCCGCTGATTAACGCGCTGGAATCGCGTCTGGCGCAGTCGGGTGGGATGAACGCGGTGGTGCCGCAAAACAGCAGCAGCATACCTGCAGCGTCATCCCCGGTGGATGCGCCACAGGTACAGACCATCACCTCCGGGCGCGACCTGCTCGACCAGGCGAAAGTGCTGGCCCGTTATCTGAACGAACAGCCGCAGGGCTGGCTTTCGGCGCACCGGCTGATGAAAACCCTGCGCTGGGATACGGTGCATGAACTGCCGCCGGATGTGGACGGCAAAACCCGGCTGGTCCCGCCGCGCACCGAGTCACGCAATCAGCTTAAGCGGCTGTATGCCCAGCAGAACTGGACGGAACTGCTGGAGCAGGCCGACCTGATGTTCAGCACTGGCGTCAGCCATTTCTGGCTGGACATTCAGTGGTATCTGCATCAGGCGCTGACTAAGGCGGGCGTACCGTGGGACAGGTGGACAGCGGTTATCCGTCAGGACCTGGCGCTTCTGCTGGAGCGCCTGCCGGGGCTGGAAAATCTGGCATGGAACGACGGCACACCGTTCGCCGACGAGGTGACGCGCAACTGGATAGCGCAGCAGGTCATGATGCGGGAAGACGGCGCATGGCTTGCGGGGAAAGCCGCTGTGCCGACAGACGACGCCACAAATGACGTACTGGCGCTGGAGCCGGAAGCACTGGAGATGGCAGACAGTCAGGGCGTGGAAGCGGCGCTGGGCTGGATACAGACCCGTCCGGGCATCACCACTGCACGACAGCGCCTGTTATTGCGACTGCTGATGGCGCGGGTGGCGGAACAGTACGGTAAAAACGAGATGGCGCTCCTGCTGCTGGAAGAACTGGATACTGCCGCACAGGGAATAACGCTGACGCAGTGGGAGCCGGAACTGCTGTTTGAGGTAAAAGCCCGGCAACTGAAACTGCTGCGCCTGCGGGCGCACCGCTATGCTGATAAAGCCCTGCTGAACCGAAAAATGGAAATCCTGCTGGGAACGCTGGTAACAATCGATCCGGTACGGGCAGCGGTACTGTGTGATACGCAGCATAAGGAGTGATGACGATGGGAAGAGGCTATTTTCTGGTCAGGGGCGATAAGACCACCTGCGGCGGGAAGATTATTGAAGGCGCGGACGACCATACGATCATGGGTATCCCACAGGCACGGGATATGGACCGGGTCACCTGCGGCAGATATCCGGGAATGTTTATTATTGTGGGCGGCGTTCCTGAAACAGATATTCACGGCAGGCTGATGGCGGGGACGCTGGACAGTCAGAGCAGTTGCCCGTGTAAGGCGCGATTTATTGCGTCAATGATGGATGATACGTATGAGACCAAAGAAGGTTCAGGAACAGATAACCAGATAGCAGGAATAGATCAGAATAGGTTAAATAAAGAATGGACGGATGTTCGAGGAGATAACACTCAGAAAAAAACAAAATATACATCAGAAATAATTTTAATTACATCCACAATTAGAGTATATAGTACTAATGCCGAGGTAATGGGAGATCATTCAGCTATTTATTTTGAAGTGTCTGGTGATTCATCAAGCCCTTATCTTTATGATCCTAATGGAAGCTATAATCCTTATAAAAAATTAGAAAATGGAAATGGGCAGAGAGGATCCGGTTTTGTATTTAGTGGTGAATTTGCAAAACTGGATGATTTTATCAGTTATCAAGAAAATCCGAATGAAGTAACGCAGAACAAGCTGGATAGCGAATGGTTTCCCTATAAGGTAAAGTTATTATCTTTACCGGTAACGAATGACGAGTTATTAACGATAAAGAATGCTGCATTGGCATTAGATGATGGCGATGAAGAACCGGGGAGTTTTAGTTGTGCCGAATGGTCTTCAAAATTGTTAAAATATATAATCCCAGAACTTGATATTTATACGCTGCCAAATTCACTATGGGAAGCGGTTGTTAAAGAAAAAGAAAAAAGAATAAAGTTAAATGGCGAGAATAAATGAAAATATTTAGATTTGTAGTATTACTTTTATTTTTTATTATATCATTATTTGTTAATGTTTACCTTGTTTATAAAGTTGACGCCAAACATCAACTTCATGATTTTTACTGGTATTCTTACCTAATTTTATACCTTTCATTTTCCTTTGTTATTTTATTTGTTACTGATATTTTTTATAAATTAAATGTTTTTTATTCTTTGTTCTTTGGGTGTTGTACAGGTGGTCTATTATCATTCATTGCTTTATTATTGACAGATATAATATTCAGGGGTGTAGATGCTTATAATAATCTAGAGGTGCTTGCGTTAATATCAAACACATTGCTAATGGGATGGTATTATTTTTCTTACTTTGTTTTATTTATTAGATGCTCAGGGAAGTTAGTGATCAAGTAAATAATAAAATAATGTTAAGAAAGCCAGAGAGATTGAAGAAGGGATTTGGGAGCCATGTGGGCAAAACACATGCTTATTAAAGGGAAGGAAGTAATGGAACATGAAGTGAAGGAGTATTTAAAAGATAAACTAAACAATGTGAGCAAATGGGAATTGAAATAGATATGACTATAAATATATTAAAAGAAAAGCTAAAGTTAACTTGCGGAGCCATATTTATATTTTTTTATCCACAACTTTTGTTTTTTTTGGCTGTTATGCTACTTATGAACTATTTTTATGGAATGATATTATTGTATATAGCTGGGGGTATATGTTAATTATCTTTTTACCTTTTACATTATATGCAATGTCGTTTGAGATTTTGTTTTTTGCTATTAGTGGGCGACGATTATCTAAAGTAACAATGGTGCGCCTTTGGTTGATAATTAAGATTATTATTGCTTTCTCTATTTGCGCAATGTTGATTTTTTCTTCAATTTACAAAAAAGAATTATTATCTAGAAATTATATTGCTTGTAGTGGTATCCCGTCTGGGTGGATGCCGGGTCTGGCAACGAAATATGTTAAAGAAAAAACATCATGTGAAAAAAATGGCAATAATTAAATCAATGATGAGATTGTAATACTTTATCTAAATTTCCGGCGCGGATACGGACCTCATCTGCCAGCTTGCCGAATCCCTGCTGCTGACGCAGGCAAAAGACGTGCGCATCGCCACTTACTACATCTGGGCGCGACTGCACCGCGACGGTGAGCGCGGACTGGCTGAGGGGCTGGCGCTACTGACCGGACTGGTGGAACGCTTCGGTACGCAACTGCTGCCCTCGCGACCGGCCAGCCGGAAAATGGCGCTGGAGTGGCTGGCAGGGGAAAAGATGCTCGACAGTCTTGCCCGCTACCCGGAAGTGGCAAAAGAGGATTTTGCGAACATTGTTGCTGCTCTTAATCAACTGACGGTTTCCTTCGCCGCATGGCCCGAAGAACAACAGTCTCCCTCCCTGATGCCGCTGATTAACGCGCTGGAATCGCGTCTGGCGCAGTCGGGTGGGATGAACGCGGTGGTGCCGCAAAACAGCAGCAGCATACCTGCAGCGTCATCCCCGGTGGATGCGCCACAGGTACAGACCATCACCTCCGGGCGCGACCTGCTCGACCAGGCGAAAGTGCTGGCCCGTTATCTGAACGAACAGCCGCAGGGCTGGCTTTCGGCGCACCGGCTGATGAAAACCCTGCGCTGGGACACGGTGCATGAACTGCCGCCGGATGTGGACGGAAAAACCCGGCTGGCCCCGCCGCGCACAGAATCACGCAACCAGCTTAAGCGGCTGGATGCTCAGCAGACCTGGACGGAACTGCTGGAGCAGGCCGACCTGATGTTCAGCACTGGCGTCAGCCATTTCTGGCTGGACATTCAGTGGTATCTGCATCAGGCGCTGACTAAGGCGGGCGTACCGTGGGACAGGTGGACAGCGGTTATCCGTCAGGACCTGGCGCTTCTGCTGGAGCGCCTGCCGGGGCTGGAAAATCTGGCATGGAACGACGGCACACCGTTCGCCGACGAGGTGACGCGCAACTGGATTGCGCAGCAGGTCATGATGCGGGAAGACGGCGCATGGTTTGCGGGGAAAGCCGCTGTGCCGACAGACGACGCCACAAATGACGTACTGGCGCTGGAGCCGGAAGCACTGGAGATGGCAGACAGTCAGGGCGTGGAAGCGGCGCTGGGCTGGATACAGACCCGTCCGGGCATCACCACTGCACGACAGCGCCTGTTATTGCGACTGCTGATGGCGCGGGTGGCGGAACAGTACGGTAAAAACGAGATGGCGCTCCAGCTGCTGGAAGAACTGGATCCCGCCGCACAGGGAATAACGCTGACGCAGTGGGAGCCAGAGCTGCTGTTTGAGGTAAAAGCCCGACAGCTGAAACTGCTGCGTCTGCGGGCGCACCGCTATGCTGATAAAGCCCTGCTGAACCGAAAAATGGAAATCCTGCTGGGAACGCTGGTAACAATCGATCCGGTACGGGCAGCGGTACTGTGTGATACGCAACATAAGGACTGATGGCAATGGGAACAGGCTACTTTCTGGTCAGGGGGACAAAGCCACCTGCGGCGGGAAGATTATTGAAGGCGCGGACGACCATACGATCATGGGTATCCCGCAGGCACGGGATATGGACCGGGTCACCTGCGGCAGATATCCGGGAATGTTTATTATTGTGGGTGGCGTTCCTGAAACAGATATTCACGGCAGGCTGATGGCGGGGACGCTGGACAGTCAGAGCAGTTGCCCGTGTAAAGCACGGTTTATTGCGTCAATGATGGATGATACCTATGAGACGGATGACGGGGGGAACGAGCCGGAACAACATGCGCAGTCGGCGAAAAAGGATCTGACTTCTGGTTCTGATTCATCCTCTGATGATGTAAAACTGGATTACAGAATTAAATTATCAGGTAATAAGATACTGACGCCACTGAATATACCTGATTATAAAGAAATGATAAGCGGTGGTAGTACGAAGAATACAGAAAAAATAGATTTTACCATCACAAATAAAGGCGATGAGACTGAAGCGCTTTCTCTGGAAGTGCTTGATGGTAATGAAGTGATTTATAGTGAACGGCAGACCGGTAAATATTGTGATAAGGGAGAGCATGCCTGGCAATGGGATGGTTACAGTAATCAAGGCATACTGGATACAACTAAGATAAAAAGCAAATCACTACTTGTAAGACTGATTGCTTTATGTGGTGATATGATGATAAAAGTTGATTATCCATTGAAAACTTCTGCGAATGAGGAAGATTGGATTGATGTAAAAGTAGACAAGAATCAAAAAATAGTTGATGTCAGTTGGCGAGTAGAATTTGAAGATGATGGTGTGAGTCATAAAGATGATCGTATTGCACCTGTAGGGTTTGAAAAATTAAAGCAACTTGCCAAAGATGGAATGGAGTATTATTGGGCACGAAATGGAATGAGGAATCCCGGAATTGGCAATAATATTACTACTCCGCACGGTAAATATAATGTAAATATCTCTGTATCAATAAATATTGACCCAGCCATGGATTCTTTTGATTTAATTGAGGAGCAAGATCTAGAAAGCGTCAGGTCTAGTGCTTTTATGGGACGTATGAACATTTATTTCAATAGAGGGTATTATGAATATGGCCGTGGGTATAAGAAAGGCGCAGATCCTGTTTTTAAGGCTGGATTAGAATTTAAACTTGATGTAGCCCATGAGACTGGTCATATGATATTAAAAAGTTACGGTGGGAATACGTATTCATGGGAGCATAAAGGGACCTCTAATCTTGTACCACCTCAATATGCACTGCCTCATTCAGTTTATCCAGGGACTGGCGAGATAGATTTAATGAAATATTATGATGGGCATATATACACCAGTGATCTATATGCAAGGTCGGTTGCTGTCGAAAACGATGTATGTGCAATGATATGGTTATCTCGAGTGAAATTTCATGATTAGATTAATATTCTCTTTTTTATTATGCACACTGTGTGCTGGATGTTTATCTCAACCATTCCATTCTTGTTCCATTGTCATGGTAAATACATGCAAAGTATCTATTAGTATTTCGACAGTTAATAATTCAACACATTATGATGGTAAAGTAAGAGAGAATTTCCATCTTGATGTCGGAGAGCGAAAGCCAATTGTATACTTTATTTACACAGGTAGGGAGTCAGATGTTTTTAATAAAAATCCTGTGAATATTGTGTCTGAACTTAGTATTTTGATATCTGATAGTAATAATTCTAAAACTTTATCTGGATATCATATCTCCTCTTTATTGAAGAAATCCTCATCTAGTATGGAGTCCGATTTTTCTTTTGAAATAAATGATCCATCTATATGTCCTTAGGATTCTGAAAATAAAAAATTCTAATCTCACTAC
>SKEG01000628.1_pt1 | contig 35174 bp, 37 predicted proteins | sample 4826631 | NCBI WGS metagenome assembly SKEG01 (sample SAMN11008815, study PRJNA524170) | human gut metagenome | biome: Human fecal sample; material: Feces; isolation source: fecal sample from pouch patient p26, p34, p50 | host: Homo sapiens | place: Israel: Tel-Aviv | collected 2016-11-02
CCATCCATATCAGATGCAAATAAACGAATCATATACTTTTTCTCCTTTTTTTAGTCTATTTTTATGCTAGCACCGGAATAAAAAGTTATGATGTTATGTGTGTTAAAATCATGAAAAATTAAGTATGCTGATGTAAAATATTTTCAAAAACAAGTGCAGCGCCGTTTTCATCATTGCTCTTTGTCTGATATTCGCAGATATTCTGGATTAATGGAGTAGCATTTTCCATCGCAACACTATAAATATAAGGAAGAGCCAGCATAGAGTAATCATTTTCGCCATCACCGATGACCAATGTATGCTTTAGAGAAAGATTGTGATCTTCCATGTATTCTTTCAGTGCAACACCTTTTAAAGCTTCGATTGCGGTAATTTCCAGACGATAGATGGAATCATCTGATACAACCAGCTGATGGACTTGTTCTTGAATTTCTCTTTTTAAGTTTTCAAGTTTCCATGTATCATTAGAGCTGGTTGTAATTTTTAAAATTTTTGGATTTTCTTTCAAAAGAGCATTGGCACTATCATAAAAAAGAGTTTCATTGATGCGCTGATCAAAAGCTTTTTGCGTTAGACTGAAATTTTTATCCTGTAAGAGAAGGGATGGGATTACTTCTGTTGTAAGATAAGTTTCATAGGCTTTTTTTGTACCAAGAATACAACGTCCTTTTGTGCTATAAATTTCATAAAAGGTTCGATGTTTTCCAAAAAGACGTAGCATTGGAGCAATTTGATCTTGCGGAATATAGGAGGCACGTTGATTTTGTCCTTTTTGATCAACGATACAGGCACCCCCGGAGCAGATCATATCACATTCAATACCGGCCTGTTTTATCAGATGCTTGGCATCAAAATATTCGCGTTCTGTATTTAAAAGAAAACGTACCCCTTTTTTTTGCAATTTTTGGATTGCTAGAGCTGTTCGTTTTGTTAGTTGTTGTCTGCTGTCCAGAAGTGTTCCATCCAGATCAGAAACGATAAATTTAATCATAATTCCCTCCTTTTATTTTGTATATTTATCGTAGCATAAATGTCAGTGAAAATATAGAAAAAGTTGCTTGAAAGAGAAGGATCATTTGTGTACAATGATAAGATAACTTAGTGGGAGATGAGTAGATGTCGAAAGTATCGAAAAGAATTACCAAAGAGCGTGTACAAAAGATTTGTGACATTTTGAATGAAACATACTCTACGGAATATAAATGTTATTTAAATTATGAGACACCATGGCAGCTTTTATTTGCAACCATGCTTAGTGCCCAGTGTACAGATGAGCGGGTCAATAAAGTAACAGCGAATCTGTTCGTAAAATATCCAACACTGGAAGCATTTGCAAATGCAGATAGAAAAGAAATGGAACAGGATATTTATTCAACGGGCTTTTATAAAAATAAGGCAAAAAATATCATTTTATGCGCAAATCAGTTGCTGGAGAGACATCAGGGGATTGTACCGGAAAAAATAGAAGATCTTGTCGCTTTAGCTGGAGTTGGAAGAAAAACAGCCAATGTGATTCGTGGAAATATTTATCATGAGCCAAGCATTGTTGTGGATACTCATGTGAAGAGAATTTCAAAACTTTTGTATCTTACAAAAAATGATGACCCGGTAAAAATTGAGCAAGACCTTATGAAAATTCTTCCGAAAGAACAATGGATCCTTTATAATATACAGATCATTACCCATGGACGTAAGATTTGTATTGCCAGGAGACCAAAATGTTTAGAATGTACACTGCAATCTGTATGTCCATCCTGTGAGGTAGATCAATGAAAGAATATGTAGCATTTGACCTTGAAACAACCGGACTTTCACCAGAAAATGATCAGATGATTGAAATTGGTGCTGTAAAGATTCGGAATGAAAAAATTATTGGAAAGTATAATTGTATTATCTATCCGGAGGTTCCTGTGAGCGATTTCGTTGTAGAGCTAACAGGAATTTCAAGAGAGATGCTTTCAAAAGGAATCCCATTAAAAGATGGAGTAGAAGGATTCCTTGATTTTAGTGAAGGGTTTCCAGTTCTTGGACACAATATTATGTTTGATTATAGTTTTATGAAAATTGCAGCAAAATCAGTTTCCAGATCGTTTGAAAAAAAAGGAGTAGATACGCTTGTACTTGCGAGAAAACTCTTAAAGGGACTGGAAAATAAGAAGCTAGGAACTCTTTGTTCTTATTATCATTATGTTAATGAAGCAGCGCATCGAGCTTATGATGATGCATTGGCGACTGCTGTTGTATTTGAGCAGATGAAGAAGGAATTTCCGCAGGAAAAAGAACTCTTTGAACCAAAGCAGCTTCAGTATCGCGTAAAAAAGCAACGCCCGGCAACGCAAAAGCAGATACGCTACTTGAAGGAACTAGTAAAATATCATAAAATAAAAGATAGCGCAAAGGTTGATGGGATGACGCAAAGAGAAGCGTCGAAAGAAATTGACCGCATTATTTTAAATTATGGGGTGATGAAGAAATGAACAAACAAAGAATTTTTGTAACAATTGTAGCCATTGTGCTGGTTATTGTCATGGTAGGTACGATGGTAGCCGGTTATCTAATGATGTAACAAAAAGGAAATGAAGGGTAAAAGATATGAAAAAGACTTTAGGAATTGGAGCAGGTGTTATTATCATTGCAGTTCTTGCGGTAATCTTGCATCTGAATATGACCGTTAGTGGTGCAGTGAAAAGTGATCGTATTCTTGATGGGGTAACATGTAGTGGAATTCATCTTGGAGGAATGACAAAAGAGGAAGCTGAAAAAGCAATCCAGGCTCGTGTTGCAGATCTTCATAAAGGAAAGATTACACTAACTACAGATGATGAAAAAATTAAGGCATCTATTGAGTCTCTCGGAGCAGCGCCAAATGCTCAAAAGACAGCACAGGAAGCTTATGATGTCGGAAGAACTGGTGGTATTTTTAAGAAATATGCAGCAGTAAAAAATAAAAATGTAAAAGTAGCAGTTTACTGTAAATATGATAAAAAGAAATTCGAAAAGCAGATTCGAAAATCAGCAGAAAAATTAGTAGCAGAGCCTCAAAATGCAACAGTAAAAAGAAAAAATGGAAAATTTATTGTGGTAAAAGAAAGAGCCGGCTATGATCTAAAGATTGATGAGACATTTGACAATTTTAAAAAGGCAGTTGATGATGGTAAAAATGAATGTAAAATTGATGCCATTCGTGAAAAAGCTAAGTATACAACAAAAGATGTAGAAAAGATTAAAGATGTTATGGGTAAATTTTCAACAGACTATAGTTCTTCTCCATATGGAAGAAAAGCCAATGTAGCCAATGGTGCTAAGAAGATTAATGGGACTGTTGTTTATCCAGGAGAAACATTCTCTGTTTATAAAGCAGTTTCTCCATTTACAAAGAAAAACGGATATGAGCTGGCTGGGTCTTATGAAAATGGACAAACGGTTCAGACTTATGGAGGAGGAATCTGTCAGGTATCCACAACGCTTTATAATGCAGTGATTCGTGCTGAACTTGAGATTAAGGAAAGACATCCACATTCTATGACGGTACATTATGTTCCACGTTCTGCCGATGCAGCTATTGCTGGAACATCGAAGGATATGAAATTTAAAAATAATAATGATTTCCCAATTTATATTGAAGGAAAGGCAGATGGGGCGTCTATCACATTTACTGTTTATGGAGTTAAAAAAGATCCGAATCGAACCGTAGAATTTGTTTCGGAGACAACTTCGACGAAACAAAGTACTGGTGAAAAGCAAATCAGTGATCCAACATTGCCAGTTGGGACAAAGATTTTGGAACGTGAAGGACAAACAGGTTATACTGCACGTCTGTGGAAAATTGTAAAAATTAATGGAAAACAAAAATCAAAGAAAGTGTTTAATGAATCTACGTATATGGCAATTGCACCAACGTATCGTGTAGGTACAAAAGAAGCTGCTACAGAATCAACACAGTCTTCAGAAAGTACAATGAGTACTTCGGAAAGCAGTGCCACAACTGCAAGATCCACATATGCAACAAGTTCGACAAGATCAACGACAGCAAGATCGACAACTGCAAGAAGTACACAAAGAGCCACAACCGCAAGATCTACGCAGAGAACAACTGCAGCTCAAACAAATGAATAATTAGGGAAAACAGGTGAATAAATGAAAACAGAACAGTTATCAAGAGTTTCCCTCCAAAAAATGATAGCCACACAGTGGAAGGTGGAGAATCCTGTATGGCAGGAGTTATTTGCAAAGCCGGACCAGGACCTTGTCCTGGTTGGTTTTCCAGGACTTGCAGGGACAGGAATTCTTGCACAGGTAAAGGAAGACGAGCTTAAACAGTGGTTTTCAAAACCTTTTCTGGAAGAAGCGTATCAGTGTTTGGAAATGTCACGTTTTATACCAGAAGATATTACTGCAGGATGTGATGTTTCTGCGGTACAGATTGTTCTAGAAGGTGGAATTTATAGAGCTTTGTGGGAACTCGCAAAAAAAGCAGGTATTGGACTGGAAATTTCAATCGAAGATATTGTTATAAAACAACCAACAATTGAATTATGCGAAAAATATGATCTGAATCCATACCAACTTTTATCAGGAGGATGCATTTTAATTGCAACAAATCAGGGAAGAAAGCTGGCAGATACTTTACAAAGAAGAGAGATTCAGGCAAGAATTATCGGTCATACAACGGCATCCAGAGAAAAACTGATCTATCGCCAGGGAAAAGCAGGAAATCTGGAAGCTTCAAGATATGATGAGCTATATAAGATTTGTTAGTTATATGGAAATGGAGGATGTTATGAACACAGAACTTAGGGAATTGATTTTAAAGCTGATTGAAAAGAACAGTCGTCTGGAACTTCATGATCTCGCAGTAATGCTGGATGTGTCAGAAGAAGAGGTCGCCAATGAGATCGCAGATATGGAGAAGGAACATATTATCTGTGGTTATCACACGTTGATTAACTGGGATAATACAAGTAAAGATCAGCTGACGGCGATGATTGAGGTAAAAGTAACACCTCAGAGAGGACAGGGATTCGACAGAATTGCAGAACGTATTTATAATTTCCCTGAAGTAAAGGCAGTATATCTAATGTCTGGAGGATATGATTTCATGGTTATGCTGGAAGGTAAGACGATGAAAGAAATTTCTCTATTTACATCATCAAAACTTGCGCCGCTTGAATCTGTTGTCAGTACAGTGACTCATTTTGTATTGAAAAAATATAAAGATCATGGAACTGTGCTGGAAGCAAAAAAGGTAGATGAAAGACAGGCGGTGACTCCATAATGAGAAATTTTTTATCAGAAAGAGTTGTGGGATTAGAGCCATCTGGGATTCGAAAGTTTTTTGATATTGTTAGTGAGATGCCAGATGCCATTTCTCTTGGTGTTGGGGAACCAGATTTTGATACCCCATGGAGAATTCGCGAAGAAGGAATTTATTCTCTGGAAAGAGGAAAGACTTTTTATACATCAAATGCAGGATTAAAAGAACTCAGATATGAGATCAGTGAATACTTAGAAAGAAAATATCAGCTTGTTTATCATCCATGCCATGAGATTCTTGTAACTGTTGGTGGAAGTGAAGGAATTGATGTTGCCATGCGTACGATATTAAATCCAGGAGACGAAGTAATTATCGTGCAGCCTTGTTTTGTTTCTTATGTTGCTTGCGTCATTATGGCGGGAGGAGTTCCAGTTACCGTAAGTCTTAAGGAAGAAGACAAGTTTAAATTAAAAAAGGAACAGCTAGAAGCGGCTGTCACAGATAAAACAAAGGCAATTATCATCTCTTTCCCGAACAATCCAACGGGTGCGGTTATGACAAAAGAAGAGTTGGAGCCGATTGCAGATTTTGCACATGAACATGATTTGATGGTTATTTCAGATGAAATTTATTCGGAACTTACTTATGGGCATGAACATTTTAGTATTGCAGCTTTGCCAGAAATGAAAGATCGTTCGATTGTGATTAATGGATTTTCTAAGGCGTTTGCTATGACGGGATGGAGACTTGGTTATGTTGCAGCTCCAAGAGAGATTATGAAGCAGATGATCAAAGTACATCAATTTTGTATTATGGCTGCACCAACGACTAGTCAGTATGCGGCAATTGAGGCAATGCGTTCATGTGATGATGAAGTAGCAGAAATGCGTACAGCATATAACCAAAGAAGAAGATTCCTAATTCACGAATTTAAGAGAATGGGATTGGATTGCTTTGAACCAGAAGGCGCCTTTTATATTTTCCCATCGATTAAAAAGTTTGGTATGACATCAGAACAGTTTGCAACACAACTTTTAAAGGAAGAAAAAGTAGCGATCGTTCCAGGATCTGCATTTGGAAAATGTGGAGAAGGTTACCTGAGAGTTTCTTATGCTTATTCCATTGAAGAATTAAAAGAGGCACTTGGAAGACTGGAAAGATTTATCAAAAGATTGGAGAAATAGATGCTTCACATAGTATTACATGAGCCGGAAATGCCGGCTAATACAGGAAATATTGGAAGAACATGCGTAGCCTGCGGAGCAGTGCTGCATTTGATTGAACCACTTGGTTTTCGTTTAAATGAAAGAATGATTAAACGTGCCGGGCTTGATTATTGGGATAAGCTTGATGTACGTACTTATATTAATTTTGAAGATTTTCTGGAAAAAAATAATCATCCAAAAATCTATATGGCAACAACAAAAGCAAAACATGTTTATTCAGATCCAACCTATGAGAATGATGAAGATGTTTATGTTATGTTTGGAAAGGAAAGTGCTGGAATTCCAGAAGAAATTCTTCTTGATTATGAAGAAACGGCTATTCGAATTCCAATGTTGCCACATATTCGATCTCTGAATTTATCAAATTCTGTAGCCATTGTAGCATATGAAGTATTAAGACATCAGGGATTTCAGGCGTTTCAAATGGAAGGACAGCTACATCATTACAAGTGGTGATGTTTTACCGTATAAAAATAAGCAAAAGCCTCAGTAGTTAGCATCTGCTGGGGCTTTTTGTGCGCTTATGTTATTGAGTGTAGGGATTGACAACATCCTTATTTTAAACATTTGATATATTGTTGAATGGCTTTTGATGCAATGTTCTGGGTTTCTTTTTTGAATTTTTTATCCTTTCCAGTATAAATTGTTTTGAAACTAACCATGGTGTGACGGTATGTCATAAAATCTTCGGTAAAGTATGGGATGTTTTCTCCAGAACATTCTTGTGCTGGAACATCATAGGTTAGCCATTGTTTTTTCATGGCAGTCTTTACATACATATGGGTAATATATAATACAACATGATTGTTTTTATTAATATAATATAAATTTCGTTTGCATGGTTTGAATGCATCATCATTTACCATATCATTTTTTTCATTGAAATAATCATTTTCAGGAAAAGACGTAGATGAATAGGAATGCTCCCTGTCTTTGATAGATGTAAATCCATCAGGTTTATAATTTTTCACAATATTTTTGTAGTCTTGTTGAAAGATCTGATAAGCATTTGTTTTCTTTGATTTACTTTCAGAAGAAGTCTTTTCACAGGCAAACAATGTTATTGTGCTCAGAACAAAAATAATGGAGATAAGAATCTTTTTTTCATGTAAACCTCCTTAGACTAATAATTATTATATAGATTTTTCACTAGTATAAGTATGTATATCTAAAATTTTTGATTGATAAAGAGTTACATTTACGTCGGTTGTTTTATATACTCGTTTATTAGGAGTGGCAGTATATGTTGTGTATGTTTTTAGTTTTCCAGAGGATTTGTAACCGCCGTAATAAATATTTGTAGTGCTTACAGTCTTTGGTGAAACATTGGCAACGGTTCGATAGCCAGTTGCTTCCTTTTCTTTTAAAATATAAGACTGTCATTAACCTGAATTATTCATGAGCAACTAAAGTTGCTCATGGTCTATCATTGTTTTTGTATCTATTTCAAATACGTTCTGTTTTACCCAAATACAGTCTAAAAAAAGGCAGACTTATCCTATCAATTTATAAAGAACATTTTGAAACTGTCAAGGTACAAAGATTTTGTTATTCCAGTTGCTTTAATCCACAAATGTGTTCTAAAATTTCATAGAATTCATTTTTATATGGACAATGCCTGCACAGCTTAAATGTCAGATATCTTGCAGAACGAACAAGTTTTGCTGCTATTTTTAATCGTTTGAAACGAATTGTATCAACCTGTAGTTTTTGAATGCTTCTTGGAAGTACCAGTCGTCGAAACCAATTAAATAAGTTATATGCCAGCATACTGATCTGCAGTTTATTCGCATTGACCGTCATGCTGTGACTGCTCATGGCATCCATGTGAAATCCGTGTTTTGATTCGCGGATAAATGTTTCCATTAGGCCTCGTTTCCAGTAAAAACAGATCAGATCCTCTGGACGGCCATCCATGTTTGTCACGATAAAAGTATACAAAAAGTTCATCGGACCTTCTGGCTTTTCTATCTTGCAGACGATCCTTCTTGGATAAAGCCAGCTGTCGGCTTTATAGAAGAACTCGCCATAACTGATGGCATGATTGATCTGGTTATCTTTTGTTTTTGTAAACAGTTCATCTTCTATAAAAGATGCAGCACGATGTAACCGTCTGTTTTCTTTCATACGGATCGCATAGGATACCCCATTGGATTCCAGAGCTTCGTAGATCATAATGTCAGCGAACCCACTGTCACCTCGGAGGTACAGAGGAATATCCGGATAATATCTGTTAAATTCGTCCAAAAGAGGTTTCAGAAAATCAACTGTATTTTTCGAAGTATAACTGCTTCCCGGCCGAAGGCCGGCACTTAGCAGATCACCTGTCAGTCCATCATAGGCAACCAGAGGATGATATCCATAATCTCTGTAATGTGAGTTAAAAGAGTTTCCTTCCTGTGTTCCAAAAGTTGTGAACAGGGTAGAATCGATATCGATCAAAAGATGATCCGGTCTTTTCCATGAATAGATTCGCTCTCTTAACTTCTGATGAATGAGCTCAAACTGATACCGGCAGATCTCATCACAGCGGTTGATAAAACGAGACATGGTCGGCTGTGATGCAAGAGAACTTTTATCAAGGATCGTTGTAAAGACTGGATCGGATGTCAGTTCATCTGCATCATCATCCTGAAAATATCCAGCGATCAGCTGGTAGATCTTCTGGATCGCATTTTTGCTGTCTGTATGTTTTCTGATCTTATCATCATTGGTGGAGAAGTCCTGTTCTAAAAGCTGTTCCAATCCGAGTTTTTGAGCAAACTCATGGATAAGGAGCATGCCAGAATCAGAAGAAAGATCGACACCATTAAAATTTATTTTAATTTTTCTATTGCTATTAAGTGATAATGTGTTTAAAATATCCATAAAGAGTTCCTTTGTGTGTATTTGTTAAGATTGGACCCTTTAATTTTACCACAAATGGATGCTCTTTTTTTATTCACTTGATAGATGAAGAGAAAAATTTGATAAAAATATAGTAACTATGCGACTTTCAGTCGCTAACACGACGAAGTCGTGAATAATTCAGGTATAACACTAAAAAAATGGGTTGGTCCATGGATTGAAGCTTCTTTAAAATTTTAAATCGTTTTCTGTCAGTAGATTGTTTCTGCTGGCAGTTTTTTTATGAAAAAATATTTTTGAAAGATGGGATTAGATACAAAAGAAAAATCCATGTATGCATGGATACATGGCCGTTTCGGGTTGGTTGGTTTCTGGTTCTAGGTTATACTATATAACATAGAGACTGTTAAATTTGGACATGAAAAAGAGAGGTGTTTTTATGGCTTTTGTTACAAATGAGAATCAACAGATGAACTTGACGGATCATGTTTTTTCCCTTACTGAAAGGGAAAAGAAATACTTGGAACGGTCGTGGGCGAAGATATTTTCAGAAAAGGTTTTTCCTGCAATTCCGGAAGATCGTTTTTCAGTACTTTATAGTAGTAATAAAGCTTCAAGACCTAATACGCCAGTGAATATTATGATTGGAGCCTTGATTTTAAGAGAAGTGATGGAACTTAATGACAGTGAGATTATGCAGAATCTTATGTTTGATATTCGGTATCAATATGCACTTCATACGACCAGTTTTGAGGAACAGCCATTAAGTGAGAAAACCTTAAGCCGTTTTCGGTCAAGATGCCTTTCTTATGAAACGGAGACAGGAGAAAATCTTATTTATGATTGTATTTCAGATCTTTCAGAAGAAATTTCGGAGTTTATAGAAGAAGCTTTTGGAATGCCTAAAATGGATAGCAGAATGGTGGCACAAAATATTCGGAATCTTTCTTTCATGGAGTTGTTTTATTTTGCGGTGGTAAATCTTGTGAAGGAGATGGTACAGCGTGGTGTAGATTTTCCAGAAGATTTGCAACATTATGTGGAAAAAGAGGATCATCATAGGTTTATGAATGTACATGATGAAGACATTACGGAGAGATTGAACAGGGTTAAGGAAGATGCAGAAATTTTGATGGAATCGTGCGATGGGGCTTTTGATGATACAAGTGAATATCAGTTAATGATTCGTTTATTAAAAGAGTCCTATTCTTTTTAAAAATCCTACATAAATTGATATAATTTTTGCCATTTTAAAAAATAATATATTGGAATGATCAATGTTCGAAAGAAATGAAGGAGGTTCTCTTATGGGAAATACAGTAAAAAGCAAGGCGTTGATAAGAATAGAGTCTTTGCTGGATGCTAGCAGTTTTGTGGAAATTGGTGCTGCCGTGACTGCAAGAAATACTGATTTTCATCTTTCACAGATAGATACGCCTTCGGATGGAGTTATTACAGGATATGGTTTAATGGATGGATATCTTGTATATGTATACAGTCAGGATGTGTCGGTGTTAGGTGGCAGTATTGGTGAGATGCATGCAAAGAAAATAGTGAATCTGTATGATATGGCAATAAAGATGGGGGCCCCAGTGATTGGACTTTTGGATTGTGCTGGAATTCGTCTTCAGGAGGCAACGGATGCATTGCATGCATTTGGGAAAATCTATCAGAGGCAGGCTAAGGCTTCTGGGGTTGTTCCGCAAATTACAGCAATTTTTGGTACTTGTGGTGGAGGACTTGCTGTAGTACCAGCATTAACAGATTTTGCTTTTATGGAAAAACAAGCAAAACTTTTTGTGAATGCTCCAAATGCCCTTTGTGGCAATAGAAAAGAGCAGTGTGATACTGCGGATGTGCAATTTCAGAGTGAAGAAACAGGAATGATAGACATGATTGGGGAAGAAGGAGAAATTTTTTCTGGAATTCGACAGCTTCTTTCTATGCTTCCATCAAATTATGAAGATGAAGGAAAAGAAATTCCATGTAAAGATGATTTAAATCGTATCTGTCAAGTTTCTGGAAATATGAGCCAGCTTTTAACACAGATTGCAGATAGGAATTTTTTTATGGAATTGAAGGCCATGTATGGGACTGATATGATCATCGGATTTTTAAGGCTTAATGGAAATACAGTGGGATGTATAGCGAATGGTCAACAAAGAATCTCTTCTCATGGTGCTGAGAAAACAGCGCGGTTTATAAGATTTTGTGATGCATTTGAGATACCAATTTTGACATTGACGGATACAGAAGGATTTGTGGCAGAAAAAGAAGAGGAAAAAGAAATTGCGAAAGCAGTTGCATCTATGACGCGTGCTTTTGCAGAGGCAACCGTTGCAAAGGTAAGTGTGATTACAGGAAAGGCATTTGGAAGTGCTTATGTGGCAATGAATAGCAAGTCTCTTGGAGCCGATATGGTTTATGCATGGCCACAGGCAGAGATTGGAATGATGCAGACAGATATGGCTGCCAAGATTATGTATCCAGGAGAAAGTGCAGAGGTTTTAAAAGAAAAGGCACAGGAATATGAAGAACTTCAGTCTAGTGTGGATAGTGCAGCTCGTAGAGGATATGTTGATACGATCATCCAGCCAGAAGATACGAGGAAATATGTTATTGGTGCTTTTGAAATGCTCTATACAAAGAAAGAAAATGGACCGGCCAAAAAACATAGTGCATTTTAGGAAGAGGTGGACATATGAAAAATAGAAGAAAATACATTATGTTCCTTATGTTGACAGGGATATTGAGTTTATTGACGGGATGTGAATCAAACAGTAATCTTGGAAAAGAAATATCAGCAGCTGTTGGGAATACGGCAATGGGAGTTGCCATTGTATTTTTTATATTGATTTTTTTAAGCTTTTTCATTTCTCTGTTTCGCTTTATTCCTATAATACAAGAAAAACTTCAGAGAAAACAAAAAGAAACACAAGGGGAAAAAGAGGGAGTTATAGAGAAAACATCTGTTTTTGAAGAAGAGAATATGGTGGATGACTTAGAACTGGTTGCCGTGATTACAGCAGCCATCGCAGCGGCAGAAGGAACTAGACCGGATCAATATATTGTGCGTTCAATTCGAAAAGTACGTCGAAGAAAATAAAAAAATCAGGAGGATTCTTAAGATGAAAAGTTATACGATTACAGTGAATGGAAATGTATATCATGTTACGGTAGAAGAAACAACAGCAGATGCAGGATCAGCACAGCAAGTTTCTGCACCTGTACCACAGCCAACAATAACACAGACGTCACCAGAAGCAATTCCCCAACCATCAGGGAGTGCAGGAAAGATTGAAGTGAAAGCTTCTGTTCCTGGAAAAGTCATTGGAGTTGAGGTAACGGTAGGACAATCTGTAAAAGCCGGAGATAACGTGTTGATCCTCGAATCTATGAAAATGGAAATTCCGGTTGTGGCGCCAGAAGATGGAACAATTGTAAGTATTCTTGCTTCAGAAGGAGACAATGTAGAAAATGGAGTTGTTCTGGCAACGATGAATTAGAAGAGGAGGAGATTTGATGTCGAATGTATTTCATACTTTATCTAATCTGATCCATTCAACCGCATTTTTCAGTCTGACATGGGGAAATTATATTATGATCGTGGTTGCTTTAATCTTTTTATATTTGGCAATTCGTCATGGATTTGAACCACTTTTGTTAGTACCAATTGCTTTTGGTATGCTTCTTGTTAATATTTATCCTGATATTATGGCGGACCCAGGAAGTACATCGAATGGAGTCGGAGGATTATTGCATTATTTTTATATTCTTGATGAGTGGAGTATCTTGCCATCTTTGATTTTTATGGGAGTTGGGGCGATGACGGATTTTGGTCCATTAATCGCAAATCCAAAAAGCTTTCTTCTTGGAGCTGCAGCGCAGCTTGGTATTTACAGTGCCTATTTTTTGGCGATTCTTATGGGATTTAACGGGGCGGCAGCAGCAGCTATTTCAATTATTGGCGGAGCCGATGGACCAACCTCCATTTTTTTAGCAGGAAAACTTGGGCAGACCAACCTGATGGGACCGATTGCGGTAGCAGCATATTCTTATATGTCACTTGTGCCGATCATTCAACCGCCGATTATGAAACTTCTAACGACAGAAGAAGAGAGAAAAATTAAGATGGAACAGCTTCGTCCAGTTTCCAAATTAGAAAAAATTTTATTTCCAATTGTTATTACAATCGTTGTCTGTATGATTCTTCCAACAACAGCGCCCCTTGTTGGAATGTTGATGCTTGGAAATTTATTTCGCGAATCAGGTGTGGTAGGAAAGCTAACAGAAACGGCATCCAATGCCTTAATGTATATTGTGGTTATTTTGCTTGGAACATCCGTTGGAGCATCTACAAGCGCAGAAAACTTTTTAAATATTGCAACATTGAAAATTGTTCTTCTTGGTTTGATTGCATTTGCAGTTGGAACAGCTGGAGGAATTCTGTTTGGGAAATTCATGTGTAAGTTATCAGGAGGAAAGATTAATCCATTGATTGGCTCTGCCGGTGTGTCTGCCGTTCCGATGGCGGCCAGAGTATCTCAGAAAGTTGGAGCACAAGCGGATCCTACGAATTTTTTGTTAATGCATGCAATGGGACCGAATGTGGCAGGTGTCATCGGAACAGCAATAGCCGCAGGTACTTTTATGGCAATCTTCGGAGTATAAGGGGGAAAATCAAATGAAAAGACCAATAAAAATTACAGAAACGATTTTAAGAGATGCACATCAGTCCCTGATTGCAACAAGAATGACGACGGAACAGATGCTGCCAATTATTGATAAAATGGATAAAGTAGGATATTATTCTGTAGAATGTTGGGGAGGAGCCACCTTTGATGCATCTCTTCGTTTCTTGAAAGAAGATCCATGGGAGAGACTTCGTAAATTTAGGGATGGTTTTAAACGTACAAAACTTCAAATGTTATTCCGTGGTCAAAATATTCTTGGATATCGTCCATATGCGGATGATGTTGTAGAATACTTTGTACAAAAATCGATTGCAAATGGAATTGATATTATTCGTATTTTTGATTGTATGAACGATCTTCGCAATTTACAAACTGCAGTTGATGCGGCGAATAAAGAAAGAGGACATGCTCAGGTAGCCATGGCTTATACACTTGGAGATGCTTATACATTAGAGTATTGGACTGATCTAGCAAAACGAATTGAAGATATGGGAGCTAATTCGATTTGTATTAAAGATATGGCAGGCTTATTATTGCCATATAAAGCAGAAGAGCTTGTAAAAACATTAAAAGAAAATGTAAAAATTCCAATTCAACTGCATACACATTATACATCAGGAGTTGCTTCTATGACCTATTTGAAAGCAGTGGAAGCAGGAGTAGATGTGATAGACACGGCGATTTCTCCATTTGCGATGGGGACATCTCAGCCAGCAACAGAAGTTATGGTGGAAACATTCAAAGGAACACCATATGATACAGGATTTGATCAAAAACTTTTAGCAGAAATTGCAGATTATTTCCGTCCAATCAGAGACGAGGCTCTTGACTCTGGATTGCTGAATCCAAAAAATCTTGGAGTTAATATTAAAACATTGCTTTATCAAGTACCAGGAGGAATGTTATCAAACTTGACATCACAGTTAGAAGGACAGCATGCTGCAGATCGTTATTATGATGTTTTGGAGGAAGTGCCAAGAGTAAGAAAAGATCTCGGGGAATGCCCTCTTGTAACGCCATCGTCACAGATTGTTGGAACACAGGCTGTATTTAATGTATTGACGGGAGAACGTTATAAGATGGTAACAAAGGAGACAAGAGAAATTCTGGAAGGAAAATATGGAAAAACAGCAAAACCATTTAATCCGGAAGTACAGAAAAAATGTATTGGAGATGCAAAACCTATTACTTGTCGTTATGCAGATTTAATTGAAGATGAGATGCCAAAGTTTGAAAAGGAAGTGGCACCTTATAAACAGCAGGATGAAGATGTATTATCTTATGCATTATTTCCACAGGTAGCAGAACAATATTTTAAATATAGAGATGCGCAGCAGACAAAAATAGATGCAGAAGAAGGAGACAGCAAAAATGGAGCATATCCGGTTTAAGGGATAGAGTGGTAATCCTCTTGAAAAATTCTAGATTTTACAGTAATATTATTCTTAGTATAGCTGTGGGTATCTGCAGTTTATGGAAGATAGAAAAGGAGAAGTTTTTGCAATGGCAAAAGAAAAAAAATTAGTTGAAGCGATCACTGCAATGGAAGATGATTTTGCGCAGTGGTATACCGATGTTGTAAAAAAAGCAGAATTAGCTGATTATTCCAGCGTTAGAGGATGTATGATCCTTCGTCCAAATGGATATGCAATCTGGGAAAATATTCAGAAGGTTCTGGATGCGAAATTTAAGGAAACAGGTGTGGAGAATGTAGCAATGCCTATGTTTATTCCAGAAAGCCTTTTAAAGAAAGAAGAAGATCATGTAGAAGGGTTTGCACCAGAAGTTGCATGGGTAACACATGGTGGAGATAAAGAATTACAAGAACGTCTTTGCGTAAGACCAACTTCTGAGACTTTATTCTGTGATTTTTATTCAAGAATCATTCAGTCACACAGAGATTTACCAAAATTATATAATCAGTGGGTTTCTGTTGTAAGATGGGAAAAGACAACACGTCCATTTTTAAGAACATCTGAGTTTTTCTGGCAGGAAGGTCATACAGCACATGCAACAGCAGAGGAAGCAGAGGCACGTACAGTACAGATGTTAAATATGTACGCAGATTTTTGTGAACAGTATTTAGCAATTCCTGTCGTAAAAGGACAGAAGACAGAGAAAGAAAAATTTGCAGGTGCTCATTCTACTTATACAATTGAAGCACTGATGCATGATGGAAAAGCTCTTCAGTCTGGTACTAGCCATAACTTTGGCGATGGATTTGCAAAAGCTTTTGATATTCAATATACAGATAAAGATAATAAACTTCAATATGTACATCAGACATCTTGGGGAATGTCTACAAGAATTATTGGGGCAATCATCATGGTTCACGGAGATGATTCTGGTTTGGTACTTCCTCCAAAAATCGCACCAATTCAGACAATGATCGTGCCAATCATGCAAAAGAAAGCCGGAGTGCTTGAAAAGGCAGAAGAAATTAGAAGCAAACTTGCAGGTTCTTATAAAGTTAAAGTAGATGACTCCGATAAGAGTCCTGGATGGAAATTTAGTGAACAAGAAGTTCGTGGAATTCCTACAAGAATTGAAATTGGACCAAAAGATATTGAAAAGAACCAGGCAGTGATTGTTCGTCGTGATACAAGAGAAAAGATCATTGTTTCTCTTGATGAGATTGAAACAAAACTTGGTGAAGTATTAGAACAGATGCAGAGTGATATGTTTGAGAGAGCAAAGAAACATCTGGAAGAACATACAGTAGAAGCAAGAACATGGGATGAATTCAAAGAACATATTGAAAAACAGGATGGATTCGTGAAAGCAATGTGGTGCGGCGAAACAGAATGTGAAGAGGCAATTAAAGAAGAAACAACGGCTACAACAAGATGTATGCCATTTGAACAAGAACATTTAAGTGATGTATGTGTTCATTGTGGAAAACCAGCCAAAAAACTGGTTTATTTTGGAAAAGCATACTAAACATATGGAAATCCGGCACTTTCATTTATTTGGGAGTGCCGGATTTCAATGAGCAAAGAGGGAAATAGAATGGTACAAATCAAAATGCCTGATGAGGCAAGGGAAATTATTCAAACATTGGAGCAGTCCGGTTATGAAGCTTATATTGTTGGAGGCTGTGTCCGAGATTCAATTCTCGGAAGAAAGCCAATGGACTGGGATATTACGACGTCCGCATCTCCGGAGCAGACCAAGGAACTTTTTTCCTATACCATTGATACCGGGATTGAACATGGAACGGTTACTGTCATGAAAAATCATTGTCCATTTGAAGTTACAACATATCGGGTGGACGGAAAATACGAAGATCATCGGAGACCCAATGAGGTGCATTTTACCAAATCGTTAAAAGAAGATCTTTTGCGTAGAGATTTTACAATCAATGCTATGGCTTATAATGACAGAGAAGGGATCGTAGATATTTACAATGGAATGGACGATTTAAAAAAGAAACGAATCCGATGTGTGGGTGTTGCTTCTCAGCGTTTTGATGAAGATGCTTTGCGTATTTTACGTGCTTTAAGATTTCAAGCACAACTTGGTTTTGAAATTGAGGAGGAAACCAAAAAAGCCATTCAGAAACAGGCAAAGTTTTTACGTGACATTAGTGCGGAACGAATTCAGGTAGAACTGGATAAACTTTTGCGTTCTGCCCATCCAGAAGTGATGGAAAATGCTTATAAATTAGGTGTGACAAAGATCATCCTTCCAGAGTTTGACCGAATGATGGAGACACCACAGAACAATCCTCATCATAAATATAGCGTTGGTATGCATACAATTATGGCATTAAAAAATATAGAGCCAGATCATATTTTACGTTGGACTATGCTTTTACATGATGTTGGAAAACCAGATGCAAAAACATCAGAAAATGGTAGGGATCATTTTAAGAAACATCCTGTCATCGGTGAGAAAATTGCAAGGAAAATAATTCGGAGATTGAAATTTGATAACCAGACATTGAAACAGGTGACAAAACTTATTTTATGGCATGATAGACGATTTGCATCTCCGGAGGAAGTAAATAAAAAAACAACTCGTCATTGGGTTAGTGAGCTTGGGCCAGAATTATTTGAAAAACTGATGAAGGTTCAGAAGGCGGATATTTCTGCGCAAAGTGATTATCAGCTAGAAAGAAAAAAAGAAGTTTTATCGAAGACGAATGCATATTTTCAAGAGATTCTTCGAGAAAAAGATTGTCTTTGTGTAAAGGATCTTTGTGTTGGCGGAAAAGATTTGATGGAAATTGGTGTTCCGCAGGGAAAAGAACTTGGAGAATTACTGTCCTGGCTTCTTGAAAAAGTACTAGATGATCCTTCTTTAAATGAAAAAGACATTTTATTAAGACTTGTAAGGGAAAAGAGGGAACAGGAAGAATGTTTATAATTCTTTTCATTGGTATTATTTTGTATATTCGAATGATGAATCCTGGGGAGAATAGGAAACATCCGATTCTTGATGTTCACTATTTTGCGCATCGTGGATTTCATACGAATAAAATTCCGGAAAATTCTATGTCGGCGTTTCGCAAGGCAAAAGAGCTTGGCTATGGAATTGAACTGGATGTTCAGATGACAAAAGATCATGTCGTTGTCGTACATCATGATTATGATTTAAAAAGAACATGTGGGGTTTCAAAAAATATCAGAGACCTAACCTATAAAGAGTTGTTGAAGTATCGACTAAAAGGAACAAATGAGCACATTCCACGTTTGATTGAGGTTTTAAGAGAAATCGATGGAAAAGTACCTTTGCTCATTGAGTTAAAAATGGAAACATTTCATACAAGACTTTGTAAAAAGACAGCATGGATGTTGGATAAGTATAAGGGACCTTATTGTATCGAAAGTTTTCATCCTTATGCACTTTACTGGTTTAAAAAACATCGTCCGGAAGTAATCCGAGGACAGCTAAGTGAAAAGTTTTTTAAAGAAAATGAATGGAAATATCTTGTACCGTATTTTATTGTGCAAAATTTATTAACTAATTTTATAACAAAACCAGACTTCATAGCTTATAATTATAAATATAAAAATTGTCTGCCATTGAAGATTTGCCGTAAACTTTATCATATTCCAATTTATGGTTGGACTTTTCGCGAAAAAGAGAAGTATGAGGCAGAGAAAGCGTGGTTTCATGGATTTATTTTTGAAAAATTTATGTTATAATGAAGTCTATAGTCTGCAGAGTTTTTTGCAGATATTGTTTTAACCGAAAGAAAATGCATCCATTAAGGAGATAGTAATGAAGAAAAATGTAGTTGTTATTTTTGGAGGAGATTCCTCTGAACATGATATTTCATGTCTTTCTGTACAAACTGTAGTGAAAAACATGGATAAAGAAAAATATAATGTAACCCTTGTCGGAATTACAAAAGATGGAAAATGGCTGTTGGTTGACAGTGTAAAAGATATAGAAGATGGTAGCTGGAGAGAAGGAGAGGTCAGTGCTTTTATTTCTCCAGATACAACCATGCGTGCCCTTGTATTGCTTGCAGAGGGTACATATAAACTTCAGAAAGTTGATGTAATCTTCCCAGTTCTTCATGGAATGAACGGAGAAGATGGAACAATTCAAGGATTATTTGAAATGTCTAAGATTCCATATGTAGGATGCGGAGTGCTTGCATCTGCAGTGTCAATGGATAAGGTTTATACCAAGATTATTGTAGATCATCTTGGTGTGGATCAGGCAAAATTTGTTCATGTTAAAGAATCTGATTTTGAAGATGATGATTTGACAGAAGCTATGGATCGTGTGGAGAAAGCACTTCCATATCCAGTGTTTGTAAAGCCATCTTGTGCGGGATCTTCCAAAGGTGTTTCAAAAGCTGAAAATAGAAAAGAATTGGAAGCAGCTCTTTATGAAGCAATCAAACATGACAGAAATATTCTTGTAGAAGAAATGATCGTTGGACGTGAAGTAGAGTGCGCAGTTTTAGGAGATCGTAAGGAAGTAAAAGCAACATGTGTTGGGGAAATTCTTGCAGCAGCAGATTTCTATGATTTTGATGCAAAATATAATAATGCAGAATCAAGAACTGTGATTGATCCTGATATGCCGGAAGAATCTAAGGAAAAGATTAGAAAAGATGCAGTTGAAATCTTTAAGGCTGTCGATGGTTTTGGATGTTCACGTGTAGATTTCTTCTTAGAAGAATCAGGAAGAGTTGTGTTTAATGAAATTAATACACTTCCTGGATTTACAGCAATTAGTATGTATCCAATGCTTTGGAAAGCATGCGGAGTGGAAACACCACAGCTGATTGATACATTGATTGATCAGGCAATGACAAGATACCGTTAAGGAGGAGCGTTCAATGAATGCACCAGTTGGAGTTTTTGATTCCGGTGTTGGCGGATTGACTGTTGCAAGAGAGATCATGCGTCAGCTTCCGGAAGAGAGTATGATATATTTTGGAGATACAGCGCGAGTTCCTTACGGTACAAAATCGAAGGAAACTATTTTGCGTTACTCCAGACAGATTGTAAATTTTCTTTTGAGTAAGGGAGTGAAAGCAATCGTTATTGCATGCAATACGGCCAGTGCGCTGGCATTGGCAGAACTTCAGAAGGATTATATTATACCAATCATCGGTATGGTACAGCCTGGGGCTGTTGCTGCTATGCATGCGACAAAAAATAAAAATATTGGGATTATTGGAACAAATGCGACAATTAAAAGTGGTCAGTATGGAATGTATTTAAGAAAACTGGATCCTTCTGTGACAGTGGTTACAAAGGCGTGCCCTTTGTTTGTACCGTTAGTAGAAGAAGGATTGATTGAGGATCGTATCACAGAAGATATGGTTTCAAGATATCTTGGAGAATTTCGTCAGTATGATATCGATTCCCTTATTCTTGGATGCACGCATTATCCATTATTGATTAATCCGATTCAGCGCTTTATGGGGGATCAGGTGACATTAGTGAATCCTGCGTTTGAAGTAGCAAAATCATTAAAACAGTTGTTAAAGGAACAGGAAATTTCAGCTGATCAAGATCATATTGCGAAATATGAGTATTATGTAAGTGATATGGCCGATCAGTTTCTTACATTTGCAGACCGTGTACTCCCATGTAAAGTAGACCGTGTGCAGCTGGTCGATATTGAACAGTATTAGGGGTAAAAAATATGACGAAAGATGTATTAATAAATATTTCTGGCCTTCAGATGGATATTAATAAAGATGAGCCTGTAGAACTTATGACAACAGGGGCTTATTATCTGAAAAATGGGAAACATTATATTTTATATGATGAGATGGCAGATGATCATGAAATCACAAAAAATATTTTAAAAATCGGCCCTAAAACAGTAGAAGTTACAAAAAAGGGCGGAAATGGATCACATATGGTATTTGAAAAGGGAAAAGAAAATCTTACATACTATGATACTCCTTTTGGAAGTATACTTTTAGGAGTAAATACCAGTGATATTCAGTGGAAAGAGCAGGAAGATCAGATGAATCTTCAAGTGGATTACGATCTGAGTATTAATGCAGATCATGTATCAAAATGTAAGATTGATATCAGTATTCGATCCAATGGATAAAGATAAAAAACCAGGCTTTTTTCAAGTCTGGTTTTATTTTGCGGGAGGATATTATGAAAACACATGGGAAACAATGGGAAAATGATTTATTTATTTCAATCGCATTATTGCTTCTTGCAACAATTATTGCTCATATTTTTTTCTATCAGTCAGAGCATAGCAGTGGGAATGTACCAATTATTTATGTTCTGGCAACATTTCTGATTTCCAGATATACAAAAGGTTACTGGTGGGGAGTTGTTTCTTCTTTTCTTAGTGTATTATTAATTAACTGGAGGTTTACTTATCCATATTTCCGGGTCAATTTTTTAATTGATGGATATCCAATGACTTTTATTGGGATCCTTGTGATAGCCATTATCACTAATATGACAACGAGTAGTTTAAATGCTGAAAAAGAAGAGGCTGTAAAGAGAGAAAAAGAGTTGGAAAAGCTGAACGAGTATAACCAACAGATTAATGAATTAACGATTGAAAAAGAAAAGGAAAAAATGAGATCGAATCTTTTGCGTGCGATTTCACATGATTTAAGGACCCCATTAACTGGCATGATTGGGGCTAGTGCGACTTACTTGGAGGCAAAAGATTATCTAGATGAAAAAGCAAAAGACCAGCTTATCCTTGGGATTCAAGAAGATGCTCATTGGTTGTTGAATATGGTTGAGAATCTTTTAAGTGTCACGAGAATTCAAAATGATGGAAGTGGGGAAGAAGCACATGTAAAGAAAACACCGGAACCATTAGAGGAAGTAGTGGCAGAGGCTATGCAGAGGTTTCATAAACGATATCCAGAAAGTGTAGTGAATGTTAAAATACCAGATGAATTTGTGATGGTTCCAATGGATCCTACTTTAATTGAGCAGGTCATTATGAATCTTTTAGAAAATGCCTGGGTTCATTCCGGAGAAAAAGCACCGGTTGATTTTTATATTCGACAAGAAGAGAAAAATGTAGTATTTTATGTAAGGGACTATGGAAAGGGCATCGAATCGGAACGGATGGATCATTTGTTTGATGGATGTGCCGGTTCCAAGGATCATGAAAGTCGTAAAGGGATGGGAATCGGATTAAGTATTTGCAAAACAATCGTGCTTGCTCATAAAGGTGAGATTCATGCAAAAAATCATGAGGATGGAGCAGAATTTTCTTTTAGTCTGCCAATAGAAAACGATTTGGAGGAGAAAAAGGTATGTCAGAATTAAAGCTAACAGCTCTGATTATAGAAGATGAAGAAAATATCGGAAATTTTATGTCTGCTATTTTAAAAGCAAATGGGTATAAAGTTATTTTATGTGCGACAGGTGAACAGGGAATTCAGTGTGCAGAATCCTATTGTCCGGACATTATCCTATTGGATCTTGGTCTTCCGGATATTGATGGGATGGAAGTGCTAAAAGAAATACGAAGATGGGCAGTTACACCAATTATTATTATTTCAGCAAGAAATCTTGAGGCAGAAAAAGTAAGTGCACTGGATGCAGGAGCAGATGATTATATTACAAAACCATTCGGAAATGAAGAACTTTTGGCGAGAATTAGGACAGCGTTAAGACATCGCAGGCAGCCATTGCAGGCAGATACCGGAACACCAGTTTATTGTGCAAAAGGATTAAAAATAGATTTTGATAAGCGACGTGTTTTTATCGGTGAGAAAGAAATTCGACTGACACAGATTGAATATAAACTGGTTTCTCTTTTGGCGGAAAATGCGGGAAGAGTTATTACTTATGAGGCAATCATTCGGGATATATGGGGGCCTCATGCAGATACGAATAATCAGATTTTGCGTGTAAATATGGCGAATATCAGAAGAAAAATAGAAAAAAACCCAGCAACACCACAGTATATTTTTACAGAAGTAGGGGTTGGGTATCGGATGCTTGAAAATGAATTTTCAAATTAAATATATATTAGTTAATAGTATGCCTGTTAAGAATGTGCTAAAAAAAGTACATAAGTCGTTAAAAAAATGTAAAAAAAGATATTGACAAAAGGAAATAAAACAAATATAATCCCAAATATAACAAAGGCGTTATAGAAAGAAATTTCTGTAACGTCTTTTTTTTATTTCATCGAGAATTTTCCGCGCGGTTTCCCAATGAAGAAAAGAAAAACTGATAAGGGAGGAAATGACTATGACGAAAGAAATTTTACAGGCAGTTAATGGACAGATATTCGGAGTCTGGTTTTTAATAGGAGCCGCTTTGGTATTCTGGATGCAGGCAGGTTTTGCAATGGTGGAGGCAGGTTTCACAAGAGCAAAAAATGCTGGAAATATTATTATGAAAAACTTAATGGATTTTTGTATTGGTACTTGTGTATTTATCCTGATCGGTTTTAGTCTTCTTCTAGGAGAAGATATGATCGGTCTCATCGGAAAACCAGGGTTTGATATTTTTACATCCTATGCCAATTTTGACTGGTCCAATTTTGTATTTAACCTTGTATTCTGTGCGACAACAGCGACAATCGTGTCAGGAGCAATGGCAGAAAGAACAAAATTTTTATCATATTGTATTTATTCAGCAGTAATTTCAGCTTTGATTTATCCAATTGAAGCTCACTGGATCTGGGGTGGCGGTTGGCTGTCACAGATGGGATTTCATGATTTTGCAGGATCTTGTGCGATCCATATGGTTGGAGGTCTTTCTGCACTAATTGGAGCAAAATTCCTTGGACCACGTATTGGAAAGTTTACAAAAGATAAAGATGGAAACATTATAAGGGTCAATGCTTTCCCTGGACATAATATTCCATTAGGAGCACTTGGAGTATTTATTCTCTGGCTTGGTTGGTATGGATTCAACGGTGCAGCAGCAACATCCGTAGAACAGTTAGGATCCATCTTTGTAACAACAACAATTTCACCAGCAATTGCAACGGTTGTATGTATGGTATTTACATGGATCAAATATGGAAAACCAGATGTATCCATGTCACTAAATGCATCGCTTGCAGGACTTGTTGCAATTACAGCACCTTGTGATGTGACAGATGCAGCAGGAGCAATTGTGGTTGGAGCAGTTTCCGGTCTTCTTGTATGTTTTGGCGTATGGCTTTTGGATTATAAATTAAGAATTGATGATCCAGTTGGTGCTGTAGCTGTTCATTTTATGAATGGTGTATGGGGAACACTTGCAACAGGATTATTCGCAACGACAAGTGCACCAGGAAGTGAATTAAAAGGTCTCTTTTATGGTGGCGGATTTAAATTACTTGGAACTCAGATCATTGGTATCGTTTCTGTATGTGCATGGACAGCTGTTACAATCAGCATTGCATTTTTACTAATTAAGGCAACCATTGGTCTTCGTGTAACAGAAGAAGAAGAAATCGTAGGTCTGGATGGACCAGAACATGGTTTAACTTCTGCTTATGCAGGATTTAGTATGATGGATATTTCTAATACTATGATTATGGAAGAAAATGAAAATAGTGACCTTGGACAGGAAGATTATGAAGCAGCTTCCGATGTTCAGAAAAAAGCAGCTGTTCAAGTTCATAAAGCACCAGATCTTGCAACAGGAATGCACAAGGTTGTTATCATTGCAAGATTGACACGATATGATAAGTTAAAAAGAGCAATGAATGAAGTTGGTATTAGTGGAATGACAGTGACACAGGTTATGGGATGTGGTATTCAGAAAGGTGCTGGAGAACGTTATCGTGGAGCTGAGATCGATGCAACATTACTTCCAAAGATGAAGGTTGAAGTGATTGTTGGAAATATCCCGGTTGATACAATTATTGAAGCAGCGAAAAAAGCACTTTACACTGGACATATTGGAGATGGAAAGATTTTCGTTTACAATGTAGATAAGGTTGTTAAGATCCGTACCGGAGAAGAAGATTTTGCAGCATTGGCAGATGTAGAATAAAGACTTTAAATAATTAAAAAAAAACTGTGTTCTGTTAAAAAAACAAGGAAAATTTTAAAAAAAACTTGCAAATAAAAAAATCTTTTGTTAATATGAACGTGACAAAGGAGTCAAAGCATACAAAAAAACTATGCTTTGACTCCTTTTTTTTTCTCTCGAGAGAATGAAAAGAAGATTTCATTCAGAAAAAATTAAAAATGAAGATGGAGGAAAAAGTTATGAACACAGGAGATACAGGATTTATTTTGCTGTGCGCAGCATTTGTATTTTTTATGACCCCGGGACTTGCATTTTTCTATGGGGGTATGGTGCGAAGAAAAAATGTTGGAAACACAATGATGCAGTGTGTATTTATCATGGGAGTATCCATTGTGATGTGGATTTTATTTGGCTATGCACTGGCATTTGGTGGTAACCATGCAGGAATTATCGGTGGTATGAAATGGTTTGGATTCCAAGGTGTTGGAATGAAGCCGGGACCTTATGCAGTGACCATTCCAAATCTTGCTTTTGCAGCGTTTCAGATGATGTTTGCAATGATCACACCAGCGTTAATTACTGGATCAGTAGCTGGAAGAATGAGATTTAAGGCACTTGTATTATTTGTTATTTTATGGTCCGTGATTGTTTATTATCCTCTGGCTCATATGGTATGGGGAGAAGGCGGATTTCTTGCCAAAATTGGATCTGTAGACTTTGCAGGTGGAAATGTTGTTCATATTTCCTCTGGAGTTAGTGGTCTTGTTCTTGCCATTTTACTAGGAAAGAGACGTGGATATGATCAGGGAGTTTATCATGTACATAATACACCATTTGTATTTCTTGGAGCAGCATTGTTATGGTTTGGATGGTATGGATTTAATGCAGGAAGTGCTCTTGCAGCAAACGGACTTGCAGCTCATGCGTTTATGACAACTTCTGTCTCAGCAGCCTCAGCACTTGTATCATGGATGTTGATTGAAGTGTTTACAGAAGGAAAAACAACCTTAGTTGGAGCTTCTACTGGATTAGTGATTGGTCTTGTTGCTATTACACCTGGCGCAGGATTTGTACCAGTATGGGCATCTATCATTATTGGACTTTTAGTTAGCCCAATCTGCTATTTTGGTGTAAAATTAATCAAAGGAAAATTAAAGATTGATGATGCATTGGATGCATTTGGATGTCATGGAATTGGTGGTATCTGGGGTGGAATTGCAACAGGTATTTTTGGATTAAGTTCTATCAATGGTGTCGCAAAATGGAACGGACTTGCATTTGGGGAAACAAGATTGTTTGTGGCACAGATTGTTGGAATTGTAGTATCTATTGTAATTGCAGTTGTTGGTACTTTGATCTGTCAGGCAATTGTCCGCATCTTTACTCCATTAAGAGTAGAAGAAAGAGAAGAACAGGTTGGATTGGACCGATCAGAACATGGTGAAAATGCATATCCATCCTTTAACGGTCTGGATTAAGGAAGAAAGGCAGAGGTGAAAGATATGATTATTAAAATAAATGCCATTGTACGTGAGGAAAAATTTGAAGATGTAAAAGAAGCTTTAAATAAAATTGGAGTCAATGGAATTACGGTATCTCAGGTCATGGGATGTGGTGCACAAAAAGGATTAACAGAAGTTGTTCGTGGAACAAAAGTTGATCTTATGATGAGACCAAAAATTAAATTTGAAATTGTGGTATCTTCGGAAGAATGGGAAGAGAAAACAATTCGTGCAATTCAAAAAGCAGCGTTTACTGGAGAAGTTGGAGACGGAAAGATTTTTAGCTATGAAGTAAGAAATGTTGTTAGAATTCGTACAAAAGAATCTGGTGTCGATGCATTACAGGATTAGTTTTCAAACACACATATAATAGAAGAAACAGGATCAGTTATGTTGAAAATGGGGCATAGTTGATCTTGTTTCTTTTTTTGGAATTATAAGTTTCTGTAAAATCATGGGCATGTGGTATTAATTTGTGATATAATACTTATTATTTTTAAAGGATAGTATGTTTGAAAAAGAGACAAACAGGAAGTGAATTAAATGGATAAAATAACATTAATTTCAAATCATATGGATGTGGACACCTATCTGGGTCTTCGAAAGGCTGTGAATTTTAAACCACTTTCGAGAGCTCAGGCACAAAAGGCGTTAGATCACAGCCTTTATATTGTGTGTGCAAAAATGGATGATCATGTGGTAGGAATGGGAAGACTTGTAGGTGATGGTTCTGTCATCTGTTATATTCAAGATCTGATGATTCATCCAGATTATCAACATCATGGAATCGGAGGCATGGTAATTGAAGAGTTAATTGGTTATACAGAAAGTCTTTGTGAACCTGGAACCGAAATCATGTTGGATCTTATGTGTGCCGTTGGCAGGGAACCTTTTTACTTAAAGCACGATTTTATATCTAGGCCGACACCGCGTTTAGGTCCAGGAATGATTCGATATATTCGAAAATAGGGAGGAGAAATCAATGGAAGAGAAAAGGTATGATCCTTATACAGGATATGAAATAACCGAAGAAGAAAAGAAAGAGCAAGAACAAAAAGGACAAGATTTTTCTAATCAAAAATCATCAGGAAATTCCAATGGAATTGCTTTGGCAGCGATGATTCTTGGAATTATATCGATTGTTATGATGATTACATGTTGCTGTACGCCGTTTGCTATTATTGTCGGAATCGCGGCCATTGTTTGTTTTGCAGTATCGCCCAAAAACATGGATGGTAAAAAAGAAAAAAGAGCAACTGCTGGGTTTGTTTGTGGAATTATTGGAATAGTTGGAAGTGTGATTCTGATTCTTGTTTTTGTTTTTCAAGTTTTATTAAGTGAAGATTTTCAGCGAACCTTTGATAAGGAATTTCAGAGTAATTATGAGCAATATATGGAAAATGAAGATGACAGTTTTTAAATTGATTTTTCGTATGCCATGTTATTTTAAAGAAGTAACGCATTTCTATTGTCCAGCTTGTGGAGGAACAAGGTCCGTCAAGGCGTTGCTTCATTTTCAGATTCAACGAGCATTTCTATGTAATCCGACGGTCATTTATGGTGTTGTGATTGTGATATGGTGCTTGATTTGGATGTTGGCAAAAAAGATATTTCATAAAGAAATTCGAATTTTGAAACCAGGGTTATGGATGCTGGTCCTTGGAATTTTTTTATTTTTTGGAATCGATATCATTCGAAATATCATGGTATATCAGGTTGGATATGATTATCTTGGAGATCTTTTAAAATATCAAAATTAATATAAAGTTTTAAAGAGTAAGTATGAAGAAAATGGCATACTTACTTTTTGTTTGGGAAAAAGAGTTCTCGCAAGTCGTATAAAAAGAGATTGGATGTTAAAAATAGAAGCAGATCATGACTATCTAAGAATTTAGAAAGGGAGAACACTCAATGCTTGCAACAAAAGTATAAATAGAGTATAATAAATCCGATGTGAAAAAGTTAACGAGTTATATGGAGGACAAACTATGTTAGTATCAGCAAAAGAAATGTTAAATAAGGCAAAAGCCGGACATTATGCAGTTGGACAGTTTAACATTAACAACTTAGAATGGACAAAATCTATCTTATTAGCAGCAGAAGAAACAAGATCTCCTGTTATCCTTGGAGTTTCTGAAGGTGCAGGAAAATATATGACAGGATATAAAACTGTTGTAGGAATGGTAAACGGAATGTTAGAAGAATTAAACATCTCTGTACCAGTAGCTCTTCACTTAGATCATGGTTCTTATGAAGGATGCTACAAATGTATCGAAGCTGGATTCTCTTCTATTATGTTTGATGGATCTCATTATCCAATCGAAGAAAACGTTGAAAAAACAAAAGAACTTGTAAAAGTTGCAAAAGGAAAAGGAATGTCTATCGAAGCTGAAGTTGGTTCTATCGGTGGAGAAGAAGATGGAGTTATCGGTAGAGGTGAATGTGCAGATCCTAAAGAATGTAAAGCAGTTGCAGATCTTGGAGTAACAATGCTTGCAGCAGGAATCGGTAACATTCATGGAAAATATCCAGCAAACTGGGAAGGATTAAGCTTTGAAACATTAGATGCTATCCAGCAGTTAACAGGAGATATGCCATTAGTATTACACGGTGGTACAGGAATCCCTGATGATATGATCAAAAAAGCAATCACTCTTGGAGTAGCTAAGATCAATGTTAATACAGAATGCCAGCTTGCATTTGCTGACGCAACACGTAAATATATTGAAGCTGGAAAAGACCTGGAAGGAAAAGGATTTGATCCTCGTAAATTATTAGCACCAGGTGCAGAAGCTATCAAAGAATTAGTAATCGAAAAGATCAAATTATTCGGATCTGACGGAAAAGCTGACGAATAAGAAAAATAATGGTATGTTATATATACCAAAATTTGAAAGTCACAGCCGTAAAGGCTGTGGCTTTTTTATTTTATAGGAAATTTATCGCTGAATCCTGTTTTACAGGATTCTTTTTAATAATACAAGAAAGCTTTGTTTAAAGAAGAATAATAAAGAAAATTTCTCAGAATGTCTGGTATACCTTGACATTTTTTTTTGATTCAACTATAGTATTCCTAGATAGGAACACGAGGTGACGGAATGAATAATGTAGAAAGTCTGATGGAATTCGGTCTGACGAGGCATGAAGCTAATCTTTACATCTTGCTGGTGCTAGAAGGTAACTTGAATGGATATGAAGCTGCCAAGAGAAGCGGGATTTCCAGATCGAATGCATATAATGCTCTAGCCGGACTGGTTGATAAAGGAGCTGCTTATATGCAGGAAGAAGATACGATCCGGTATACGCCGGTTCCTGTGGAAGAATTTTGTAGTAACAAGATTCGTCATATGGAGAAAAAAAAGAAAGAATTACTGACGCAACTTCCTTCAAAGAGAAAGAATAAAGGGGGATACCTGACGATTCGTGGTGAGGAGCATATTTGTGATAAGATTATTCAAATGCTTGTCAGTGCAAAAGAACGGGCATATGTATCCATTTATAATGAACGTCTGGAATTTTTTCGAGAGTATATGGAAGAGATGATTCACAATGGAAAAAAAGTTGTAATCATCACAAATGAACCTTTTGATCTGCCAGGAGCTATTATTTATCTGACAGATTGTCAAGAAGGACAGATTCGTCTGATTACAGATTCGAAAGACGTATTAACTGGTGAGATTACCAATCGATATGAAGCAACCTGTCTGTATTCAAGCAATCAGAATCTGGTGGAAGTGTTTAAAGAAGCTTTGGCAAATGAGATCAAGCTATTACAAATAAAGAAAGGAACGAAGTAAAATGGCAAAAGTACCATTCGTAACAAAGGAACAATTAGACGAAATCGTAAAGAAGTATCCAACACCTTTTCATTTATATGATGAAAAAGGAATCCGTGAGACAGCAAGAGGACTTTATAAAGCATTTTCATGGAACAAAGGATTTAAAGAATTTTTTGCTGTAAAAGCAACTCCAAACCCAACCATCTTAAAAATTTTAAGAGAAGAAGGATGTGGAACAGACTGTTCTTCTTTAACAGAACTTATGATGTCTGATCGTTGTGGATTTGATGGAAGTGAAATCATGTTCTCTTCTAATGATACACCTGCAGAAGAATTTATCCTTGCAAAACAGTTAGGTGCAACAATTAATCTTGATGATATTACACATATCGAATTTTTAAAAGAATGCGCTGGAATTCCAGAAAAAATTTCTTGCCGTTTTAATCCAGGTGGAGTTTTTGCTCTTGGAACAGATATCATGGATAACCCAGGAGATGCTAAATATGGTATGACAACAGAGCAGATGTTTGATGCTTTTAAACAGTTGAAAGAACTTGGTGTGAAAGAATTCGGAATTCATTCCTTCCTTGCAAGTAATACTGTTAGCAACGAATACTACCCAACACTTGCAAGACAGTTATTTGAATTAGCTGTGAAATTAAAGGAAGAAGTTGGTGTCCATATTGGATTTATCAACTTATCTGGAGGTGTTGGAATCCCCTATCTTCCAGATCAGAAGGGAAATGATATTGCAGTGATTGGAGAAGGTGTTCATAAAGTATTTGATGAAGTGCTTGTTCCAGCAGGAATGGGAGATGTAAAGATTTATACAGAACTTGGACGTTATATGCTGGCTCCAAATGGATTATTGATTACAAAAGCAATTCATGAAAAACATACTCACAAAGAATATATTGGTGTCGATGCATGTGCAGTAAACTTAATGCGTCCTGCAATGTATGGAGCATATCATCATATTACTGTTATGGGAAAAGAAAACGAACCAGCAGATCATACTTATGATATTACAGGATCTCTTTGCGAAAATAATGATAAATTTGCGATTGATCGTAAACTTCCAAAAATTGAGATGGGAGATTTATTAGCAATTCATGATACAGGAGCTCATGGATTCGCAATGGGATATAATTATAATGGAAAATTAAAATCAGCAGAAATTTTATTAAAAGAAGATGGAACAACAGAAATGATTCGTCGTGCAGAAACACCAGATGATTATTTCGCAACAATCAAAGGTTTTAATTTCTAAAAATAAAATAAAAAAGAAAAAGAAAATGTACCTGGACAAAGATGGCCTGTCTAGGTACATTTTTATTGTTCTTAAGACTAGAAATTGTTAAAATAGAATTCTATGATTAAGGAAGATGGAGGATGATAAAAATGTTAGAAATATGCTGCGGAAGTTTTGAAGATGCCATGACTGCTTACGAATGTGGGGTAAGGCGTATTGAGCTGAATAGTGCACTTTCTTTAGGGGGCTTGACACCTTCGCTTGGAAGTCTTATTATGACAAAACAGTATACGGATTTGGAAGTGATGGCAATGATCCGTTCCAGAGGAGCTGGTTTTTGTTATACAGAATATCAATATGAGCAAATGTTGGAAGATATGAAATTAATGCTTGCCTATGGCAGTGACGGAATTGTTTTTGGCTTTCTCAAGGAAGACCGAACCATTGATGAAAAACGATGCAGAGAATTTGTAGAAAATATTCATAATGAAGGCCGTCAGGCAGTTTTTCATAGAGCCTTTGATTGTGCAAAGGATGCAAATCAGGCAATAGAAACATTGATTGATCTTGGAGTAGATCGTGTTTTAACAAGTGGTCAGGCTCCAACAGCAGAAGAAGGAATTGCATTACTTTCTAAATTACAAAAAGAATATGGAAAGCAGATCGAAATCCTTGCAGGGTGTGGAATTCATGCAGAAAATGTGAAAAAAATTATAGAAGAAACAGAAATTCTACAAATTCATAGCTCTTGTGGAGGATGGAGAGAAGATTTTACAACAAAAGGAGAACAGGTTTCTTTTGCAATATCTTCAGGAAAACATGAAAATCAATATGAGACAGTATCTGTGGATAAAATCACAAATCTCCTAAAAATTTGTGGATAGTTTACAGAAATGGCAGAAAGGAAGCGCTTATGAATTTATTTGACATTATTGGACCTGTCATGGTTGGACCTTCCAGTTCACATACAGCAGGAGCTGTAAGAATTGGACAGGTATCCAGACATTTGCTCGGTGAGGATGTAAAAGAAGCAAAAATCTTGCTTCATGGATCTTTTTTGGCAACAGGAAAAGGACATGGAACAGACAGAGCTCTTGTAGCGGGATTACTTGGAATGGCGCCAGATGATATAAGGATTCCAGATAGTTTTCAGGTTGCACAGGAATCTGGGATGAAATTTGAAATTGGAAAAATTCAGTTAAAAAATGCACATCCTAATAGTGTGAAACTAATTTTGGAAGGAGGTTCCGGAAGAAATCTTGAAATTGTAGCCTGTTCGCTTGGCGGTGGAAGAATTAAAATCTGTACGATTGATGGTTTGGAGGCTAATTTTTCTGGTGAATATACGACCTTGGTTGTACACAATGATGATCAGCCAGGACATGTAGCAGAGGTAACTTCTATGCTTGCGCATAAATCTGTAAATATTGCTACAATGCAGTTATATCGTGATCATCGCGGAGGTAGTGCGGTTATGGTTATTGAATGTGATAAGGAAATACCACAAAAGGGAATTGAATGGTTGGAACATTTAGAAGGAATTCAGAAGGTAACCTATTTGGCAAAAATGCAGGAGGACTAGAGCATGGGATTTGGATCAGTAGCAGAAATTGAAGAAAAAGCGCAAAAAGAACAATGTAAATTATGGGAGGCCATTCTTCACGATGATATGAGAGAACGTCAGGTGGATCGTCTGGAAGCAATTGGAAAAATGAGTAATATGTATATTGCCATGAAGGAAGCAAATGAAAGTTATGATAAAGATCTTCGATCGCGAAGCGGTCTTTCTGGTGGCGATGGAGAAAAAATGATAGAAGAAGTGCAAAAAATGCAAAATCTTACGGGAGAATTTGTTGGTACGGTTATGGCAAATGCTTTGAAAATGGGAGAATCCAATGCTTGTATGAAACGTATTGTTGCAGCTCCGACAGCAGGTGCCTGTGGTGTTCTTCCAGCGGTCTTAATTACTTATGAACAATTTTATCATATTCCAGAGGAAAAAATGCTAGAAGGAATGTATCTTGCAGCAGGAGTTGGACAGGTAATCGCGCAAAGAGCAAGTATCGCCGGAGCTCAGGGAGGATGTCAGGCGGAAATAGGTTCAGCATCTTGTATGGCAGCAGCAGCAATCACTTATATTCGTGGAGGAAGTGCAAAGCAGGTATTTGATGCAGGAGCATTTGCGTTGAAAGCATTACTTGGTCTTGTTTGTGATCCTATTGGGGGATTGGTAGAAGTTCCTTGTATCAAAAGAAATGTTATTGGTTCTGTGAATGCAATTACATCTTCGGATATGGCAATGGCAGGGATTGAAAGTAAGGTTCCGCTCGATGAAGTAATTGATGCAATGGCAGAGGTTGGAGATCTTCTTCCATGTTCATTAAAAGAGACAAGCCAGGCTGGACTTGCCCAAACAGAAACCGGGAAAAAGTATCTTGTAGTACAAAATTAAGGAAAAGTTAAGAAAAGAATCGCTTTTTTTGAGACAAATACTCCCAGAAAGTTGTATAGTTATAGGAGAAAAAATAATAAGGGAGGTTTTCCATGAAGAAATTATGTACCTGCATTGTGCCATGTTTTAATGAGGAAGAAGTTATTCCTATTTATTACGAAGCCATGCAGAAGATCATAAAAGAGGAAGAAGATAAACTTTCATTTGAACTTCTTTTTATTGATGATGGAAGTAGTGATCGAACATTGGATGTACTTAAAGGATTAAGTAAGAATGATCCATGTGTTCATTATATATCTTTTTCTAGAAACTTTGGAAAAGAGGCAGGATTATATGCAGGATTAGAACATGCAAAAGGGGATTATATAGTTACAATGGATGTAGATCTTCAGGATCCTCCGGAATTGATACCGGAAATGATTCGCTGCATTGAGGAAGAAGGGTACGACAGTGTAGCAACAAGGAGGGTCACAAGAAAAGGAGAGCCGATCATCCGTTCCTTTTTTGCGCGTAAATTTTATCATATCATTAATAAGATTTCAGATGCAGACATCGTCGATGGCGCCAGGGATTTTCGAATGATGAAGAGAAATATGGTAGATGCAATTTTATCAATGAAAGAATATAATAGATTTACAAAAGGGATTTTTGGCTGGGTTGGTTTTAAAACAAAATGGCTGGAATTTGAAAATGTAGAGCGTGCAGCGGGAGAGACAAAATGGTCTTTCTGGAAATTGTTCCGTTATGCGATGGAAGGAATCATTGCCTTTTCAAC